>Ga0067045_1002357_pt1 | contig 298299 bp, 297 predicted proteins | sample TerdegcTABiofilm_FD_59184 | JGI IMG/M metagenome (GOLD analysis project Ga0067045, IMG submission 59184) | Combined Assembly of (Gp0054472, Gp0054536) Wastewater bioreactor microbial communities from Singapore -Terephthalate degrading... | reverse complement strand
CAGTTGATGATTGATAACACTGCCAAGTAGAAGTATTACAAGCATATCTTGTGACTGGGGGAGGAATGTATTGGCAATCAGCTTGGCAAGCGCTCAGTGAAGTATATTGTCCACTTGAAGATTGATAACATTGCCAAGAAGAAGTATTACAAGCATATCTTGTGACTGGGGGAGGAATGTATTGGCAATCAGCTTGACAAGCGCTTAAAGATGTATATTGTCCAGTTGAAGATTGATAACATTGCCAAGTAGAAGTATTACAGGCGTAGCGAATTACCGGGATTTCGTTAACAGTCACCGAACAAGAAGTAGATTTTGACTGAGACGCATTATCATAAACTGTAAGATAAGCAGTATAAGTGCCAGTGCTGTTAAATGTCTTTGAAACCGCAGAAGAATTTCCAGAAACAGCACCTGACCAAGAATAAGAATAAGGAGAAATTCCACCTGAGACATTGGCAGTAAAAGTAACAGTTTGATTGATTTGAGCTGGGTTTGGAGAAGCAGAACAAGAAACATTTAAAGTCGGCAAATCATTTACATTAACAGTGATAGTTTTGCTGTCATAATTATTAGAACCTTGACCCTCGCAACATAAAGTAAAGGAAGTGGTTTGAGTCAAATAAACACTTTTAGACCCATTAACATTTACATTACCAGTCCAACCCCCAAAAGAAGGTTGGGCAGAAGCAGTACAAGAATTACAATTAGAAGTAGACCAGTTTAAATTGGAATTGCCGCTTCCAGTTAAAGAATTTGGATTAGCGTAAAAAGAAGTAATACGGCAATCAGGAGCACTTCCCACATTAACCATGACACTTTTTGTATCAGAGCCATTGCTTCCACTGCAAGATAAAGTAAAAGTAGTATTTTGAGTTAAATTATAAACAGTTTTATTTCCAGAGGTTGATTGTGAGCCAGTCCAATAAGAATTATATGGGCTGGCATAAGCAGTGCAAGAGTTACAATTAGAAGTTGACCATGATAAATTAGTTGAACTGTTATAGCTAATTGAGCTGGGATTAGCAGTGAAACTGTTGATGGTGCAGGGTTGAGCCTGTTGAAAATTTAAAGTTAAGGAGCGAGTATCAGAAGCAAAACGTTTTTCAGGATTATAAGTACAAGCACAACTTCCGCTGTTCTGAGGGTCGCACTGTGCTGCATCAATATAGAGAGTAATACCTGATTGAGAAGCACAATTACTTAAATTAACCGGGATTTGATATGTTTGAGTACCGGTTAGAGAATACCAGCCATCAGAACTATTACTCGATGGTTGATAAAAAGAAGTAAAGCAGGAAGAATAACTTCTTATCTGAAAACCAATTTTTCTTGGGCTAGAACAACTGACCCGAGCAGTGATGGTATAGGGGTTTCCGGGGTCAATAGTGGTGTTGGTATTTAAAATAGTAAGATCGCAGATATTGGTAGTATCCACGCAAGTTTCTGCTAAAGCAGATTTTATTGAACCAAAACTAAAAATCCCGACCCCAATAAAAAGGCCTAAAATAAGGCAATAATTAACTTTTTTCATATTTTTTAATAAATTAAATTTAAGCATATTTTTTAAAGCAATTTAATTTTGCGGTAATTATATCATACTTTTATTTTTTTGTCAAATAAAAAGACCCCTATTTTTTAGGGGTCGTATTTTTTTTGAAAAAATCTCTCATTTTATTTTTTGTCTCCCTATCTACTAGGGAGACAAATAGTATAAGCACCAGTCCTCCTGCTACACAGCCTAGGGCTGTGTAGCAAAATATGTAGAATATTTTCATTTTCTCCTCCCTTCCCTTTTCTCCTCTATCCATAGGACTAACAGTCCTATAAATAGAAGGAACAATAATCCTGGCACCAATTGGTGCCAGAAACAATACTTAATTCTCTGCAGATATTCTGCAGAGAATGAAAAATTAGTATTCATTTTTCTCTTTCTCCTTTTTTGCACCTCGACTAAGTTTTCTAGAGAACTCGAATCCTTTTTCTTTTTTTACTTGTCAAGGTGCAAAATAATGGCCAAGTATAGCAGATAAAACTTCTCTTGTCAAGAAAGAAAAAATGTGCTATAATTAAAGAGTCAAAAATGAGAAAATTAAAATAGCAATTTCAAGTTTTTTAGTGTAAAATAAAATTATGAATTTCATCAATTTCTTTTGGCCAACTGAACAAAACAAAGGACAGCCTTTCATTATCACAGATAAGGCGATTTCTGTTTTTATTTTACTTTTTCTTTTGGTTAAAGTCATTTTCAGTTTTGAAATTTTAATGTTAAGGCAAACATCGCTCTTTGCCGAAGTCAGCGCTCAAAAAGTTTTAGAGTTGACTAATGATTTAAGAAAACAATACGGTTTGCCGCCTCTAAAAGAAAATTCTTTTCTGGTTCAAGCAGCCCAAGAAAAAGCTCAAGATATGATAAGAAACAAGTACTTTAATCATTATTCTCCCACTGGTGTTTCTCCTTGGTATTTTATTGAAAAATCAGGTTATGATTATCATTATGCTGGCGAAAACTTGGCAATGAATTTTTTAGATAGCGAAGAAGTAGTAAGGGCTTGGTTTAACTCGCCAACTCACCGCGACAATCTCTTAAATCAAAAATATGAAGAAATCGGCATTGCTGTTGTAAGCGGCGATATTACTGGAGACAATGCGTCTAAAATTATAGTTGTCCAAATGTTTGGTTCGCCAATGAAAAAATCTTCAACTTTAACAAAAGTCGCTCAAGCAGAAGAAAAACCAAAAGAAATTCCCGCCACTTCTGTTTCGACCACTCTCACTACTATTAAGCAGACAACCACTACTTCTAAATTAGAGACTATTCCGCCAACAACCAAAAAAGAGACAGAGATTGCTCAAATAGAAGGAGAAGAAACACTTCAGACTTCAACTACTTTATTGCCTTTAGAAACTTCTTCTACCTTATCTCCAGCTATCAGTCAAACCGAAGAAACTGATGAAACTCTTTTAAAAGAATTAACTCAAGAAAAGTCTAATCGTGAAAAAATTCAGTCTTTTAATCAAATTATGGCTTTTGTTTTAATCAGTTTGGGAACAATTGCTTTAATTGGAATTATAATCAATCAGCAAAAAGGAATCGCTTCAATTGTCACTTCTGAATTAGTTCTAAGAGGCGCTTTAATAATTTTGATTGGTTTTGCTTTTCTTTTGTTCAAGATGGAAATTTTTATTGGCAGTCTAGCCATTGCCTAATTTGACTTTTTAAAGTTTATCCTCTACAATTAAAAACAAATTCGATTTTTTATTTTTTAATCTTTTATTTTTTATCTTTAATTTTTTATTTCTATTGTATGCTTACTTTAAGATTACAAAGACAGGGCAGAAAAAAAGATTTTATTTATCGGGTGGTTGCGATTGACTCCCGATTTTCTGTTAAAAGCGGCAAAGCAAAAGAAATTTTAGGTTGGTGGAATCCAAAAACCGATAAATTTCAACTGAAAACCGAAAGAATTTCTTATTGGCTTAAAAATGGAATCCAGCCAACAGATTCTTGCTATAATTTATTGATAAAAGCAAAATTAATTTCTGGAGCAAAAAGAAAAGTTCCGATTAGGAAAAAAGAATCAAAGAAAAAAGAAGAAGCAAAGGAAGAAAAAATTCAAGAAGAACAACCAAAGACAGAACCAGAGAACTTATCCACAAACGAGGCTTGACAGGAATTTTATTTTCTTTATAATTTTTAAAGAATTAAAACAGTGGGGCTTGAAGGCTTCCTTTACAGGGCCGGAAAAAGTTTTAACCCCACTGTTTTTCTTTTCTGGCCCTTTAAAGGGAACTTTCAAAATTTAAAAATTTAAATAATTTGAAAACTGAATATTTTTTGCTATAATGATTTGGGGTCTTGAGAAGTTAAGGTACGATTCAGGTCAAATAAGGTTTAAAGGGAGTTCAAGTCTTTTATTCCTTGGAATAAAAGCGCGAGCACCCACTTATCCTTTTTCGCTGAATTCGACCTTGCTTTGAAAGACCCCAATAAAAAATAAAAAATATCCAATAACCAATAACCCCGTCCGACTTCATCTTGACTGACGAAATCAAGGCGGGCAGGCAATAACCAAAAATATGACAAGAGTTTGCGAAATTTGCGGTAAAAGTTATCAGAAAGCCGCTTCTTACAAAAAAATAAAATCAAAATACGATCCGACAAGAATTCATAAACAAAAACCAAATTTAGTTTGGGTTAAATTGCCTCATTCCAATAAAAAAATTCGGGTCTGTGCTCGCTGCCGAAAAAAAATAATCAAAGAAAAATAAAAAGAATTTTGTCATTTTCCTAAATCTTTTGAATTAATAACTAAATCCCCACCATGAAAAAAAATATTCAAATTTTTAAAGTTCTTAAAACAAGAAAATTTTTAGTTTTGGTTATTTTTTTGTTATTAGGAATTGGAGGTTTTCTTTTTTATTCTTATTCTGATTTAGGGAGATATTTCACCTTTAATAAAAAACAAAAGATCCTTCTCCAACAAATTGAAAAAGAGAAAGAGAAATATCAGACTGATGTTTATGGTGGTTTAACTCCTCTTGAAACTTATAATTTGTTTTTAGAAGCGCTTAAAAAAGATGACATTGAACTAGCGGTAAGATACTTTCCTAAAGATCTCCAGACTAAATATCTTGAACTTTTTAATCAGATTAAAAAAAGTGGCCAGTGGCGCGAGATGATGAAAGATTTAGAGAAACCAGAAAACCAAACTGGTGAGTACATAACTAGTGATTGGTATAATATTAAAATTAAAAATGATAAAAATGAAGTCGTAACGACAGTGGTATTAAAAATTATTAAAGATTTTGAAAATCAGCCAGTTACTAACATTTGGAAAATTGTTGAATTCTAACTTCGCGCCTTTTAAGCGCTAATTATTCAAGGTACAAAATAAAAACAGGGGGCAAAAATATGAGAAAAAAGCCAACTGTTTTTTTAATAATTTTAGTTTTTTTTATTTTTCCATCTAAAATTTTAGCTTATGACGCTTATAACAGTCATCCAACTTTAACTGGAATGGCGGTTGATTTTTATAATCTTTACTCTTCTTCTAAAATCACCGAAACTGAAAAGCAATTAATAATGAAAGGCTCGATTGAAGAAGACAATGAATTAAGGGCAGTTAATCATTTTTATGACCCGGTTTTTAATAAAACTTGGCGCTTTTTAGGTATTCAATATCTTTTTCCAGAGTTAACAGCAAAACAATGGGCGAAAAATCCTTTTGCTCAAGCGCTTTACGACCCAGCATATTTAGCCAGTATAGGGCCAATAATAAAAAGTCCAGTTTTCTCTAATACTAATTATACTTGGCAAAGAGCAATATATGAATATGCCAAAGGAAATAGAATTAAAGCATTTGAAAGTTTAGGCCATATTCTCCATTTAATTCAAGATATGTCTGTGCCTGAACATACCAGAGAAAATGTCCATCTTTCTTTTTTAGATAAAGCAGTAAGCTATTATGAAAATTATACTGCCAGGAAAGAGGAAAGTTTTTATCAACCTGTAAAAAATGAATTAAGCGTTCTTAGTCAATTTCCTTTGAAAAATAATTTAGAGAATCATTTCGACGCCATTGCCCTCTACTCAAATAATTATTTTTTATCGCCTGATACTATTCCTCCCTCAAAATATAAATTACCTCGGGTAGAATATCAGGATGTGCCAGAAATAAATAAAAATGGAGAAATTGAATATTTTCTTTTAGGGGTTGATGAAAAAGGTGATTTATTTCATTTGGCAAAAAAGAATTATTTAGACTGGAGGCTGCAATCAGGTTTTACCACATATACTTTAAATGATAGTAAAGTATTAGACGATTATTTTAAGCGATTGGGATTAAAAAGCATTTTAACGAGTGCCGGCGTGATTGATTTATATTTTAAAGAAGTGGAAAAAGCAAAATTAGACCCAAATTTTGTCAAAAAGAACGAAAAAAATTTAGTCGCTTCAATTTTTGAAGGAATCAATAGTTTTATTGCTGATATATTTCAAAAAGAACCCGAATATATTTTAAAAGAAAGTGATTTGTCAATTGATTCAGAAACAACCACCACTTTTGGTAATCAGGTGGCTAGTAATTCATCTGTAACCTCTACTTCTTTAAAGTCAACTCCTACTATTTTACAATCTACTACCACTACTAAAACCCCTTCAAAATCAACTTCTACTACTAAATCAACAACTACTACTAAAGTTACCACTACTACCAAAAGCACAACCACAACTAAATCTCCCCCAACCACAGCCAGATCTACCACCACCACTCTTCCTTTGGTTTCTCTTTGTTCATTTAGCACGGTTCAATCTCCTTTGAGAAATAAAGTTATTTTTAATGAGATTGCTTGGATGGGAACGACAGAAAGCAGTAATAACGAATGGATAGAATTAAAAAATATTTCTAATCAAGAAGTAGATATTTCTGGTTGGCAAATTTTAGATAAAGAAGCGCAAATAAAAATAGTTTTACCATTAAACACCAAAATAGGACCAAATCAATTTTTTCTTTTAGAAAGAACCGATGATAATTCTGTTCCTCAAATAAAGGCTGATTATATTTTTGTGGGAACAATTAACAATCAAAATGAGGGTTTGAAAATTTTGGATAGTCAATGTCAGCTTCAAGATGAAGCAATTACTGAAAGTGATTGGCTTTTTGGCGACAATGCTTCAAAAAGAACAATGGAAAGAAAAAATGATTTAACTTGGCAAACGAGCTCCGAGATTAATGGCACGCCAAAAAGAGAAAATAGTTCTGGTTATGTTGAAAATAGTGGCGGTTCTTCTTCTGATTCTTCAACAACTACCACTGTTTCGCCGACTACCACAACTTCTGTTCCCCCTTCAACTACTACCACTGAACCAATCTCTTATCCGAAAATCTTGATTAATGAAATTAAAATCGCGGGTAAAGATTCAGAGGGAGAAATTGTTGTTAAAGATGAATTTATTGAACTTTATAATCCAAATGAATTTTCAGTTGATTTAACCGATTGGTATCTTCAGAAGAAAACAAAAGAAGGCAGCGATTATTCCAGTCTAGTAACAAAATCAGTCTTAGAAGGAAAAATTATTAATGCCAAAAGTTATTTTGTAATTGGCAATATTTTATCACCAGTTTCTTCAACCTATAATGCTCTCTGGTCAGACGATTACAGTTTAGCCAAAGATAATACCATTATTTTGAAAAATCCTTTAGGAGAAATAGTTGATAAGGTTGGTTGGGGAGAAGTTAGAGAGAGCGAATTTGCACCTACTGTAAATCCTGAACCCCAGCAAAGTCTTCAAAGGGAAAAGATAGCCAATGAGCCAAAAGATGCTGATAATAATCAAGAAGATTTTGAGGTTTTAAGTTGCCCGACTCCAAATGAAATATTAGAAAATTGTGTTTCGGCTGAAGCAACAGAAAACGAAACTCTTAATCCTTATATCAAAAATTTTTCCTGGCATTATTTTGACGAAACAAAATCAAAAATTGTGATTGAGTTTGATATTGATAGTTTTCCTTTTGTCTCTAATACCACCTCAACCAACAACAAATATTTTGCCCTGGCTTTTTATTTAAATCAGCAAGTACCTATTAATCAAAGTTTAGAAGATAGTTACTTAGGCGATAAATATTCATGGGAATTAGACCAAAATAACTCAGGTTTAGTTTTAAAATATGAGAATTGTCAAGGTTATATAGATACGAGAGGAAGTTTAATTTTCGCTACTAAGGCTGAAGATTGTTATATTGTAGGAGCGCCCCAAGGTTGGTCTTACCGTTTAGACAGATTACCAAAAGATAACCATTTTATTATTGAAGTTAGCGGCACTACTAAAAACCGCAATTTTTCTGCTTTTAATTCAAGCGATTATTTAACTATTGGTTTTTATGGCCATATTTTTTCTTATCTGAGATTAATTTATCCAGACAATCATCATTATCATTTTGAGCCAGACCACTTTTATCATTTTCCAAAAAGAGGAGAAAATTTTTCCGCCAGTTTTAAAGAGGATGAAATTTTAACCTCAACTTCTGATACTAAATCAAATTTATATTTTACTTTTGATGAAGGAAGAGATGAAGATTTAAACGATATCTTAAATTATGAAATTATTTATATTATAAAAAATGAAGAGGATAGTTTAGAAAACAATCCCTTATTAAAACAACCATTTATTCAATGGCCGTCAATTTCAATGTCAATGGGAAGTTGGCATTTTGATTCTAGTCAAAAACAATTTAAAGTTTCATTTCCTCTTTCGTCTTTGTCTTATCTACATTTGCCAGTTACTAGCCCCTCTACTTTTTATTTTGCTTTAAGAATAAAAGATAAAGTCGGTTTATTCTCTCCTTTGTCAGAAATTAAACAATTAACTGTTTTACCCTTGCCGCCTTCTTAAATTTAGTCAAGTTTTCAAAATAACAAAATGTAAAATTCATTTTTAAAATGAAAAGTTTTTTATTCTTTTTTAAATTATGTTATAATAAATAAGTTTTAATTTTAAAGATGATGTCTCTTTTAAACGATTTAGAATCTCGGGGTCTGATTTATCAAGCGACTAATTTAAAAGGTTTAGAAAAAAAGCTTTCAAAAGAAAAGATTGTTTTGTATTGCGGTTTTGACCCAACAGGCGAAAGTTTGCATTTAGGTCATTTACTTCAACTTATAACTTTAAAAAGATTTTTAAAAGACGGTCACAAAGTAATCGCGGTTTTAGGCGGGGCAACTGGATTAATCGGCGACCCGTCTGGCAAATCAGAAGAGAGGCCGCTCTTAGCAAAAAAAGAATTGTCAAAAAACAAAAAGAAAATAAAAGAGCAGATAGAAAAAATTCTTTTGAGTGGCAAAACCAAAAAAGAAAAAGAACAAGTTTTGATTTTAGACAATTACGGGTGGCATTCAAAATTCAAATTTTTGGATTTTTTAAGAGAAGTAGGAAAACATTTTACTGTTTCTTATTTATTGGCCAAGGAATCAGTAAAAAATCGCTTAGAAGCGGGAATTTCTTTTGCTGAATTTAGTTATAATCTAGTTCAGGCTTATGATTTTTATTATTTATTCAAAAATTACCGCTGCGAACTCCAAATCGGCGGAAGCGACCAATGGGGAAACATTACCTCAGGCATTGATTTGATTAAAAAATTGGGAAATAAAGAAGTTTACGGCTTTACTTTACCTTTAATTACCAGTTCAAGTGGCGAAAAATTAAGCAAATCTAGCGGTAAAGCCTTATGGTTGGATAAAAAACTGACTTCTCCCTATGAATTATACCAGTATTTTTTTAACATCTCAGATAGTGAAGTGATAAAGTTTTTAAAATATTTTACTTTTTTGGAAGAATTAGAAATTGATAAATTAGAAAAAGAAACAAAAAATCAACCAGAAAAAAGGACTGCTCAGAAAATTTTGGCTTTTGAGGTGGTAAAATTAGTTCATTCTGAAAAAGAAGCAAAAGAAGCAAAAAAGATTTCCGAAGATTTGTTTTATGGCAAGATTAAAAATCTTACGGAAAAAGAACTTGAAATTGCTTTTGAAGGGTTGAAAGTTTCAACGATAGAAAGAAGGGAAAAAATTTCTTTGGTTGATTTATTAGTTTTAAGCGGCGCTTCTTTTTCCAAAAGGCAGGCAAGGCAAGATATTGAAAGTGGAATTATTTTTATTAATGGCTTGCAATTTACAAATAAAGAGAGTATAATTGAAAAGAAATTTTGTCTTTTTAAAAAATACCTTCTAATTAAAAGAGGAAAGAAAAATTATTTTTTAGTCAAATGGTCGTAAATTGGTAAAATCAACCGCTCAGGTTTTGCGAAGCAAAATTTGGGCGGGTAAAATAAATAAATAAATATGGCAAAAACACAAACAAATTGGAAAGTTATCATTATTGCTTTAATAATCGCATCATTCATTTTGAGTTATAGCGGCGGCTTAAAATCATTTAACCTTTATGAACCGAAAGAAACGAAGGTTTTAAAAGCCGTTGATTACATTAACAAAAATTTGCTTCAAGGTGCAACCGCCACTGCTGAAGGAATTACTGAAGAAAGCGGAGTTTATAAATTTATTTTAAAAATAGGGGAGGAAAAATACGATACTTATCTTACCAAAGATGGTCGGTTATTGTTTCCTGAAGGAATAGAAATAGTCGCAACTCAGAAAACAACTGAAACTACCACAGAAGTAACTCAAAAGAAAACTTGCGAAGAAATTACTAAAAAAGAAACGCCGGTCCTCGAAGCGTTCGTTGTTAGTCATTGTCCTTTTGGTTTACAAATGCAGAGGGTTTTAAATGAAATAGTTAAAAATATTCCTCAATTAGCTCAATATATAAGAGTAGAATATATGGGAGAGGTTGTTGACGGCAAAATATTATCAATGCATGATAACAATACTCCCGGAGGTGCAGAGGGGACAGAGAACTTAAGGCAGATTTGTTTAAGAGAGGAACAACCTGACAAATATTGGCCTTATATTGATTGTTATATCAAAGAAGGTAAGTCAGATGAATGTTTGGTTTCTTCTAAAATAGATGTTTCAAAATTAACAAGTTGTATGAATGATACTTCTAAGGGAATAGTGTACGCTCAGAAAGATTTCGAAAGAGAAAAAAAGTTTAATGTCACTGGTTCTCCTACTTTAATCCTCAATGACGAAGGGGTGAGCGAGTTTGATTTTGGCGGCAGAACTGCCGAGGCAGTAAAAACCGTTTTATGCTGTGGTTTTACAAATCAACCTCCTTTTTGTCAAACAAAACTGACAACTAATCAAGCAGCCGCAAGTTTTTCTGCTGATTATGCCACTTCTGACAATTCGAATAGCGCCAGTTGTAACTAAAAACTGTTATGAAGGTGATAGTTTATTCAACTCCTATTTGCCCATGGTGTCAGGCAGTAAAATCATTTTTAAAAGCAAATAAGATTGAATTTGAAGAAATAGATGTCTCCAGAGATGAAGTTAAAGCCCAAGAAATGATTTTAAAATCAGGACAAACAGGAGTGCCGGTCATAGACATTGACGGGAAAATTGTCAAAGGTTTTGATAAACCTTTGCTTGAAGAAATTTTAGGGATTTCTTCAAATGAAAACAAAAAAGAATAAAAAGAAAAACAATCCTGAGTTAGAGTTAATAGTAATTTTGGATAATATCCGTAGCACCTACAATGTGGGTGCTATTTTTAGAACTGCCGATGGCGCGGGAGTAAAGAAAATTTATCTTTGCGGTATTACTCCGACTCCAGATAATGAAAAAGTTAAAAAAGTTGCCTTAGGTGCGGAAAATTACATTAATTGGGAAAAAATAGCCAGTAATTGGCGGCTAATTGAAAAACTTAAAAAAGAAGATTATTTTCTGATTGCTTTGGAACAAAACAAAAAAGCGAAAGATCTTTTTCAGCTGAAAAAAATAAAAAAGAAAAAGATTGCTTTAATTTTAGGAAATGAAGTCAAGGGAATATCAAAAAAAATCTTAAAGAGAGTTGATTTGATTTTAGAAATTAAAATGGCTGGCAAAAAGGAATCTTTAAATGTTTCCGTGGCTTTTGGAATTGCTATTTATTATTTAAGAAATTTGCTCTATAATATAAGTTAGAAGCTATGTCTAAAAATAAATTGGCTTGGATTTTTTTCTTGATAGGGATTGTTCTTTTAACAGCCGGTCTTCTTTTAAGGTTTGTTTCCAAAAAATCAATTATGCCTATTACTTCCACCTTACCTTCGCAAAATAACTTAATTTCAAATAAAATGAACAAAAAAATTTTAATGGTTGTCGCTTTTAAAGATTTTCGCGACGAAGAATATTTTGTACCAAAAGAGATTTTGGAAAAAAATGGTTTTACCGTCGAAACGACAAGTTCTCAAATTGGATTGGCGGTTGGCGTCGAAGGCGGTGAAGTAGAAATTAAAAAAACTGCCAAAGAAATTGAAACAAAAGATTATGAGGGAGTAATTTTTATTGGCGGTCCGGGAATGACTAAAGAATTAGACAATTTAAATTTTCAAAAATTAGCCCAAGATTTTTATCAAGAAAATAAATTAGTTTCTGCGATTTGTATTGCTCCGGCCTTGCTGGCGAAAGCTAAAATTTTAGAAAACAAAAGAGCCACTATTTGGTCTTCTCCTTTAGACAAAAGCGCGATTAAAATTTTAAAAGAAAACAACGCTATTTATGTTGACCAACCAGTAGTTTTAGATGGGAAAATTATTACTGCCAATGGTCCGTTAGCCGCTCAGGAATTTGGTCAAGCAATTGTGAATTTTTTAAGTTTTTAAAATTTTTAATTTTTAATTTTTAGATATATGAAAATTGCTATCAATGGTTTTGGAAGAATTGGCCGCGCTTTTTTTAAGCAAGCGCTTGAAGAGTCAACTTTACAAGTAGTGGCCATTAATGATTTAGGCTCTTTAAAAAATTTGGTTTATCTTTTAAAGCACGATAGCGTTTATGGATTTTATGATAAAGAAATCGAAATTTTAGAAGATAACCAAATACAAATAGCCAATCATAAGATAGTCTTTTTTCAAGAAAAAGACCCAAAAAATCTTCCTTGGAAAGATTTAGATATTGATTTAGTGATCGAAGCCACTGGCGTTTTTGAAGATTATAATTTAGCGAAAAGTCATATTCTTGCCGGCGCTAAAAAAGTAATTATTACTGCACCTGCCAAAGGGGAAGAAGAAAAAGATGGCAGAATTATTCTTTTGGGAATTAATGAAAATGAAATAAATAATTTCGAAGTTGTTTCCAATGGTTCTTGTACTACCAATGCTGTTAGTCCAGTTTTGGCAGTTTTAGAAGAAAAAATTGGCATTAAAAAAGCAATTTTAAATACAGTTCATGCTTATACTGCCACTCAGAATTTAGTTGATGGCCAAACTAAAGGAGATGATTTTTTGAGAGGCAGAGCCGCAGCCCAAAATATTGTTCCCTCAACTACTGGCGCTGCCAAAACTATTTCCAAAGCAATAAAAAATTTAGAAGGAAAATTTGATGGCTTGGCAATTAGAGTCCCGGTTAGTTGCGGTTCATTGGCAGACATTACTTTTGTTTCTCAAAAAGAAACCAGTGTTGCAGAAATAAACGAGATTCTGGTTAAAGCCTCAAAAGAAGAAAAATGGCGAAATATCTTAGGCGTCTCGAATGAACCTTTAGTTTCTTCAGATATTATTAAAGATATAAGGCCAGCAATTGTTGATTTGACTTTTACCAAAGTTGTAGATAAAGATTTAGTAAAAGTTTTAGTTTGGTATGACAACGAGTGGGGCTATGCTTGGACATTGGTTAAACTATTGACAAAAAAAATAATAAGTATAATCTAAAAAGATAGAAGTTGTTAAATAAAATAACAAAATAAATTTTAAATATGTCTATATTTAAAAAATGTTTGTTTCTTTTTACATTTAGTATTTTTTTGGGTTTGTTTTTTGTACCAAAAGATATAGTTTTTGGAACTGAATGTAAAATAGAGACTGCAGGGAATCCCCCTTTAGCCTCGAAGTGTACAAAACAATATAATATTTCGCCGAAAAGTGGCATTTGGTTAGATAATGATAGAATTTTATTATATGGTTATGGTCGTACTGGTAAGTCAGTTGGAGAACCACTCACCGCCGCTTATCTTATATACAATAAGACAAATCAAAATTATGAGAAAGTTCTTTTTCAAGATAAACCTGTTATTTTTGGACCGGCGATAGCAGCGAGTCCAAGTGGTATATTTTATTTTATAGGCGGCAATCATCACTCTTCGTTGTGGTTCTATGAAGGAAAAATTAGCCAATATAATATAAATTCTACTCCAACACAAGTTAAGTGCAAAAGCAGTGATGTATCTGGATTGGCACGCAGACTAGACATACCAATAGAACAAATACCAATCCCTACTACTTTAGTACCTTATTACTCTTATATTCCCTTAAAGATTGGTAAATCAATAGGCGCCTTATTAAAAGACGCATCAGCAGTAATGGCACCTAATGGTAAAATTTATATTTTTGGTGGATATTATTTATGGAATAATAGAATTTGTTTTAGTTCTCAGAGAAGAACAGGAACTGGTTGTGATATAATGTGGTATCCTAATCCTTTAAATGAGAAGATTTTTGAATATAATCCTCAAACTAATGAATTTAAGATAATTAATACTTTACCTACCAATCTTCTACGCTACAATGCTCCGGCAACCTTAGGTAAAAATGGAAAAATTTATATTTTCCCGGGTATAACTAGCCCTATACAACCCATAAGAGTTAGTAGTGGTCCCACATGCCGGGTGTATGGTTTATCAACAAGTAGCGATTCTTTTTTAGAAGCACATATTGATGAATGTGTTCAGCATAATACTTTTGGTTTAAGTGCAGGTGGTCCTGCCCCGAAGGGAGCTGGAATAATTCCTGAGCCATATCTTAAGATGAGCAATAATATCATTGAGTATGATCCTTTATCTAATACTGTTTTAGAAAAAAAGACCACCCTTCCGTTTCCTTCATTTTTTACTATACAAACTGCTAGTCCTCTTTATGATAGTGAAGGACGAATAACTGAATACAACTCTAGTGTAACGCACACATTTGCTAATTATTTTATTACTAGCGGCTCAGATGGTTATATTTATATTTTTGGTGGAAAAATTTCTGACCGAAAAAGTCAGGAAGAAAATTATAGTGATAAAATATACGCCTATGACCCTGTAAAAGATAAACTTCAAGAACTTTCAATAAAATTGCCAGAAAAAATGTATGAAGGCTTTGCTATTGGTAGTTCAGATGGCTATATCTATGTATGGGGGCAAGGTATAAAATCCGGTACAATGATTAAACCTTTTAGATTAAAAACCTGTCTAGATCCTATTATTGCTGAAGACAGGTCACAAATACAAGTAGGAACCCAGACTTCTCCCGGGAGTAGATTGAATAATTTTTTTGGGTTTATATACGGTATCTTTAGGAGTCTAATAAAATAATTCCCGTTGATTCAAGGCATTTGGGGTTAGAAATAAAGAGATTGCTTTTTGCAATCTTCTTTTTATTTATTGTAAAACAATTTTTTAAATAGTATAATTAAACCAAGAATAATTATATATGCTTTATTTAGGGGCTGATCATCGAGGTTATTATTTGAAAGAAGCGATAAAGAAGTTTTTAAAATCGCATGGACTTGAATTTGAAGATTTAGGAAATCTTAATTATGATAAAGACGACGATTTTCCTGATTTTGCTAAATTAGTGGCAAAAAAAGTTCAGGAGAATCCGAAAGAAAATCAAGGAATTTTGATTTGCGGCACTGGCATTGGGATGTCAATTGCAAGCAATCGTTTTAAAAAAGTGCGAGGGGCTCTTGCTCTTTCAGGCTATTTGGCAAGAAAAGCAAAGGAAGAAGACAATGCTAATGTTTTGTGTTTGGCTGCTGATTTAACAGATGAAGTTACTACTATCAGAATAATTAAGGAATGGCTCAAAGCTAAATTTTTAGAAGAAGAAAGATTTAAAAGAAGAATTAGTAAAATTGACGAAGAATAGGATGTTAAACCGAGAGGTGATAATGAAATTATTAGTTATAAATTATTGATTATAAGTTAATTTTTATGTTTTTTCCATTTTTTCAAAAAAATAATTTAAAGCGAGAGATTGTTCCGGTTATTAACGTTAAAACCCAGCAGAAATTTGAAGACAGGCTTCATCTTCTTAAAGATTTTAAAGGAACTTTCCAAATAGATGTTTCAGACGGTTCTTTTACAGAGTTTAAAAATTGGCATCTAGTTAAAGATTTGAAACAAATAAAGCATTTTAGAAAAAGATTTGAAATTCATTTGATGATTAGAAATGTAGAAAAAGAACTTTTAGATTGGCTCGAAATTAAACCAAAAAGAGTAATTGTCCATTTAGAGACGATTAAAAATTTCGATAATCTTTTGAAAATCTGCAGAGAAAATCAAGTAGAATTAGCCTTGGCATTGAATCCTGACACGCCCCTTTCCTCTTTAAAAGATTTTATAAAATTTTTAAACTTTGTTGTGTTTTTGGGAGTTGACCCCGGGCCTTCTGGTCAAAAGTTTCGTTATTTTGTTTTGGATAAAATTAAAGAATTTAGAGATAAGTATCCCAAAATTAATATTGAACTCGATGGCGGATTAAACGAAGAGATTATTGTGGAGGCATTAAAATCAGGAGCAAATATTTTTGCGATTGGTTCAGCGATTTTTGAAACCGAAAATCCAAAGGAAAAAATTAAATATTTTGAGAATTTGGTAAATAAAATATGAAATTAAAAATAAAAGATTTAGAAGAATTAAGTTCTCAAATTCGCCAAGAGATAATTGAAATTTTGCTTGAAGCAAAATCAGGTCATTGCGCCGGTCCTTTAGGGGCAGTTGAACAGTATGCCGCTTTATACTTTTCCGGCATTTTAAACTATCGGCCAAAAGAGCCTGACTGGCCAGAACGCGACCGGGTGGTAATTTCCAATGGCCATTATGCGCCGTTAATTTATACCATCTTGGCTTATGCTGGCTATTTTGATAAAAGCAAACTTTTCACTTTAAGAAAATTAAATTCTTCTTTGCAAGGACATCCTTGTCGTTTGTCATTAAAAGGAATTGAAACCTCGTCAGGGCCGGTTGGTGAAGGATTATCGCAGGCAATTGGAATGTCTTTAGCAGCAAAAATGAACAAAAAAAACTATCAGGTTTATTGTTTAATGGGCGATGGCGAACATCAATGCGGAAACACTTGGGAAGCAATTATGTTTGCCGGAAAACATCAATTAGATAATCTTACAGTAATAATAGACAGAAACAATATTCAAATAGATGGTTTTACAGAAAAAGTAATGCCTCTAGAGCCCTTAAAAGAAAAATATGAGGCTTTTAACTGGAAAGTATTAGAAGTTGACGGTCATAATCTTGAAGAAATTATAAACGCTTTGTATAAAGCAAAATCGGTTTTTGTTAAACCAGTGGCGATTATTTGCCATACTATTCCAGGAAAAGGGGTAGATTTTATGGAATGGGATTATTTTTGGCATGGCAAAACCCCAAACAAAATTGAGGCAGAAGAAGCCTTAAGACAACTTCGTTCCTTAAAAGGAAAAATTCAATCAGAATTAGATTAAAAATAAACATTAAAAATTTTGAATTATTATGCTTAATCCAGAACTCAAATTAAATCCTGATTTATTTCAAGAAAATAGCTCGAAGGCTTCAATGCGGGATGGTTTTGGTCAGGGATTAGTAATTGCTGGCGAAAAGAATAAAGAAGTAGTTGCTTTGACTGCTGATGTTTGCGAATCAGTGCGAATGAATTATTTTAGAGATAGATATCCGGAACGATTTATTGAATTAGGGATTGCTGAACAAAATATGATTGGCATTGCTTCGGGCTTGGCAATGAGCGGAAAAATTCCTGTAGTCGCCAGTTATGCAGTTTTTTCTCCTGGGAGAAATTGGGAGCAGATTAGAACCACTATTTGTTATAACGAAGCAAGGGTGATTTTAGTTGGCTCGCATACAGGGTTAAATGTTGGAGAAGATGGCGCCAGCCATCAGGCCTTAGAAGATATTGCTTTAACAAGAGTTTTGCCTTTTTTGGCAGTGGTTTCGCCAGTTGACGCCTTGGAAGCAAAAAAAGCAATTATAAGAGCAATTGATTATCCAACCGCAGTTTATCTGCGCTTGGCTCGGGAAAAATCTCTGGTTTTAACAACTGAAGAAACTCCTTTTGAAATTGGAAAATCGCAGGTTTTCTGGCTGCCAGAAGAAAATTTTTCTCAGATTACTATTTTTGCTTGTGGTTTCTTGGTTCAAGAAGCAGTTTTAGCCGCAAAAGAATTGAAAGAAGAAGGGATAAATATTTGTGTAATTAATAATTCTGCTATTAAACCTTTGGATAAAGAATTAATTTTAGAATGGGCAAAAAAGTCAAAAGTTATTATCACTTTAGAAGAACATCAAATCGCCGGTGGAATGGGCAGCGCCATTTCAGAATTTCTTTCAGAAAACTATCCGACGAAAATCTGTTTTATGGGAATGAAAGACAGTTTTGGCGAGTCAGGAAAAGCGGAAGAATTAATAAAAAAATACGAATTAGATAAAGAAAGTATAAAAAAGAAAGTGAAAGAAATTCAAAAGGAATTTTAATTTTTTATGATCTACGATATCATCACCATTGGTTCAGCCACTCGGGATGGAATTTTTGAAGGAATTCCCTTTGTTTATCTAAAAGATAAAAGATTTATTACCAAAAAAGGGATTGGCCTGCCTTTAGGCGCAAAAATCACCGTCCCTGAAGTTCATTTTTCAACTGGCGGCGGAGCAACTAATACCGCTACTACTTTTGCTCGTTTGGGTTTTAAGACTTTAGCGATTTTTCGGGTGGCAAAAGATGTTCCTGGCGAGACAATTTTAAAAGAGATGATTGAAGAGGGAGTTGATATTAGTTTTGTCCAGATAGATTATGTAAAACCAACCGCTTACTCAGTAATTCTTTTAACTAAAAATGGAGAGAGAACAATTTTATCTTATAAAGGTTGCGCTCAAAATTTGAGCAGTTTAGAAATTCCTTTTAATAAAATTAAAACTCAGTGGTTATTTTTAGGTTCTTTGGGAAAAGAAAAAAATATTTTAAAAAAAATTCTTTTCTGGGCAAAAAAAGAAAAGATTAAAATTGCGATTAATCCTTCTAGAAATGAACTTTTATGGCTGAAGAAAAATAAAAATTATCTTTCTTTCTTTGATGTTTTTATTATTAATCAAGAAGAAGCCTCATATTTGACAAATATCCCATATCAAAAAGAAAAAGAGATTTTTAAAAAGTTAAATAAATTAGTTTCTAGTATTGTGGTGATGACAAAAGGGGAAAAAGGAGTAATGGTTTCAGATGGCCAGTTTCTTTATCAAGCCCCGGCTTTTTCAAAGAAAAAAGCCAAAGACCATACTGGCGCCGGCGATGCTTTCGCTTCTGGTTTTATTTCGGTTTTAATAAAAAACAAAATAATTAATGAGAGAACCTTAAAAGAAGCAATTTTTTTTGGTTCTTTGAATGCTAATTCAGTGATTCAATTTATTGGAGCAAAAAAAGGAATTTTAAATCACTTTGAAAAATTAAAAAATCATCCGTTCAAATTTAAAATTACTAAAACTTTATTATGAAAAATTATCTTTTTCCTTTTTTAAAAAATGAAAGAGCATTTTTTTTGGCTTATGACCATGGTTTTGAACATGGGCCAAGTGATTTTAGAGAGAAAAATTCAGACCCAGAATATATTTTGGATTTGGTAGTTAAAGGCAGATTTACCGGCATTGTTCTTCAAAAAGGAATCGCAGAAAAGTATTATTTAGATTCTCCTTATCAAAAAAAGGTGCCTTTAATCTTAAAACTAAATGGTAAAACCAACCTTTTACCAAATGAAGAGCCGTATTCAGTCATTAATTGTTCAGTTGAATATGCCAAAAAATTAGGGGCGCAGGCAGTTGGTTATACCATTTATTTAGGAAGTAAGTTTGAAGCCAAAATGTTTGAAGATTTTGGCCAGATTCAAGAAAAAGCCCATCATTTAGAGATGGCGGCAATTCTTTGGACTTATCCTAAGCCAGGACTAGAGAACGACCCGAAAATCACCGAATATGCTGGCAGAATTGGTTTGGAATTAGGCGCTGATATTATTAAATTGAAATATTTCGGAGATAAAGAAAGTTTTAAACAAGCAATAAAATTAGCCGGCAAAACAAAAGTAGTTTTATCAGGCGGTCAAAAATTAAATGAAGAGAAATTTTTGGCAGTTGCAAGTGAAATAATGGAATTAGGGGCAAGCGGGGTTGCAGTTGGCAGAAACATTTGGCAAAGTGAAAAACCTTTAGAAATAACAGAAAAATTAAGGCAGATTGTTTTAGGAGATTAATAAGGGGTTGATTTTTTCTCTGATTTTCGCTAAAATAAAAGACTATGGATAATTTAACTCTGAAAACAAAAAGAAGAGAGATTTTTGGTAAAAAGAATAAACTCTTGAGAGATAAAGGAGTAATTCCGGCGGTTTTGTATGGTAAAAAAACTGAATCAATTCCTTTAGCAGTCAATCTTAAAGATTTTGAAGAAATTTTTAAACGAACCGGAGAAACTGATATTTTTAATTTGGAAATTGAGGGAGAGAAAAAACCAAGGAATGTAATTGTCCAAGAGGTAAAAAGACATTTCGTAACTAATTGGCCGATTCATGTAGATTTTTATGAAGTTGAAATGGACAAGCCAATTACTACTCCAGTGCCAATTACTCTAATTGGCGAATCGCCAGCAGTAAAAACTGGAGGAATTTTAATTCAATCAATGGATGAAATAGAAATCGAGGCCTTGCCAAAAGATGTTCCTCACGAAATTCCAATCGATGTTTCTGTCTTAAAAGAAATTGGCCAAACAATTTATGTTAAAGACTTGATTTTAAAAGATGGAGTTAAGGTTAAGGTAGATTTAAATACGCCGGTAATCACCATTAGCGCTCCAATTTCTGAAGAAGAATTGGAAAAAGAATTAGGGAGAGTGAAGACGGCCGAAGAAGTAGAAGTGAGCGGCGCTAAAGAAGAAAAGGAAGAAGAAAAAGAAGAAACCAAAGAAGAAGTAAAGCCAGAAGAGGAGAAAACAGAGAAACCAAAATAATTATGAATATAAAATATTTAGAGAGACATAAAATAGAAGATATCCGCAAGTTAGCCAGTGGTATTAAGGTCACAAAGAGAGAAAAAAAAGTTTCGAAAGAAAAGTTAAATTATTTTTTTACCAGTCAAGCGACAAAATTTATTTCGTTGTTTCTTTTAGTTAGTTTTCTTGTTTTAAATTTAGGCACTTCAGTAAACGCCCCAATTTTTCTATCTCCATTGTCTTTTAAAGAGGCAATCGCTTTATATGATGAAGAAAGAGCGAAGTTAGAAAAAGAGTTGGAAGAAGTTGAAAAAGAAATCGCTGCTTATGAAAAAGTTGTCGCCCAGACTCAAAAAGAAAAACAGAGTTTACAAAATAAAATTAATGAATTAAAAAAGAAAGCCGAGCAATTAACTTTGAAAATTAAACAGACAAATTTAAATTTAGATTATTTAAAAGTTAGAATTGAAGATACTACTAATTCAATCAATAAAACTATTAGTAAAATTGAACAGACAAAACAAAATTTGAGAAATGCCCTTTTGTCTTTTTACCATTTAAAACAGTATTCCACTCTAGAGATTATTCTGGCTAATAATGAAATTAGTGAGTTTTTTGATTATTTGAACGCCGTCAATTTATTACAGGAGAAAATTCAGGCTAATATTCAAGAATTACAAGAGTTAGAAAATACTCTAAGTCTGCAAAAACAAAAATTAGATGCTGACGCCGAGGAAACTCAAAAAATGTTGGCAATGCAATTATTGCAAAAACAAGAATTGGAAAAAAATCAAAAGGAAAGCAGTTCCCTTCTAGAAATTACCAAAGGCAATGAGCAGAAGTACCAGCAATTGCTTTCAAGTTCTCAGCAGAAAGCAAATGAAATTAGACAAAGACTGTATGAATTAATTGGAGTAAAAACTCAAGTGACTTTCGGCGAGGCCTTGGAAATTGCTGAATGGGTTGCTTCAAAAACCGGTATTCGGCCAGCCTTTCTTTTAGCGGTTATTACTCAAGAGTCAAATTTAGGGAAAAATGTTGGTACTTGTAATCGGCCAGGGGACCCTTATAATAAAAATTGGCGTCAAGTGATGAAACCGAGTCAGCACGAAGCCTTTTTAAAAATTACGCGTGAACTAGGACTTGACCCTGATACTACTCCTGTTTCTTGTCCGATTAATGACCCAAAAAGAGGACTAATTGCTGGACAAAATAGTTGGGGAGGAGCAATGGGACCAGCCCAATTCATTCCCACTACTTGGCTCACTTATGCGCCGAAAGTTAAACAAATCACAGGTAAGGCTGTCGCCAATCCTTGGGATGTAAGGGATGCTTTTCTAGCTTCTGCCCTGTATCTTACGAACTATGGGGCTAATAAAAAAACCAGAGATAGTGAATGGCGGGCAGCCTTAATTTATTTTTCCGGTTCTGTTAATACTAAATATAGTTTTTATGCTGACAGTGTTTTGGCAATCGCTGACAGGTATGAATCAGATATCGCCACTTTAAAACAACTTGCTTATCGCTAAAATTAAAAATATTTTATGACCCAATGTTATTTTTGTCTTCATAATACAAAAGAAATAGATTATAAAGATACCCAAACTCTGAAACGTTTTCTTTCTGGCCAAATGAAAATTTATCCCAGAAGAAAAACAAATCTTTGTGCTAAACACCAAAGACAATTGAAAAAGGCCGTTAAAAGAGCGCGAGTTTTGGGACTTTTGCCTTTTGTTATCCGTTAATTTTTAATGGAAAAATTTTATTCGCCAACTGGAAAAGTGTTTACCCAAAAAACTCTCTTAGAAGAGATTATTTTTTTTATTAAATCCGAACCAAAGGCGAAATATAAAATTATTATTGGCACTGATTCCAGTAATCACGAAACAACAGATTTTGTTAGCGCGATTGTTGTTTATCGGGTTGGCCATGGCGGAAGATTCTTTTGGAAAAGAATCAGAGATTCTAAAAAACAAATGGTTTTAAGGGAAAGAATATATCAAGAAGTGATTATGTCTTTGAATTTGGCGGAAAATATTTTAAAAGAACTCTCTCAAAACAAAGAAATAAATTTTGATTTCGAAATTCACGTTGATATTGGTTCAAATGGCGAAACAAGAGAAATGCTTCAAGAGATTATTGGCATGGTTAAAGGTTCTGGCTATGAAGTCAAAACCAAACCAGAATCCTATGGGGCTTCAAAAGTGGCTGATAGGTATACCTAAAAATAGATCAAAAGTCAAAATGCTAAATGTAAAATTAAAATACAAAATGCAAAATTGACAACAAAGTTGTAAATTAGAGGAGGCCTTTTGCTCGTCAAAAGGCTTTTTTTATGATAAAATAAATGAGGTTAAGTTTTATGAGAAAAATGAAAAACAAAAAAAAGAAGAAAGGTTTTGTTGAAGAAACAGAAGAAGACGAAAAGGAAGAACGGCAATTTTTAGAGCCAGAAATTAAAAATAGCATCGTCGCCATTTTTCTTTTTGTTTTAGCAATTCTTTTAATTTTAAGCGCTAAAGGTTTGGCAGGTCCGGTTGGGATTTTTATTTATAGAATTTTTAACTATTTATTAGGGTGGGGTTATTATTTTTTGCCAATTCTTCTTCTTTTTTTGGTCTATCGATACCTTAAAGCCAGTTTGTATCATTTTAGTTTTAATTTAGTTTCTTTTTTAGGAGTTTTTTTAACTCTTTTTTCTTTCCTTTCTTTAGTTGATATCTTTTCTTCTCACGAGGGAGGAATAATTGGCAAAATTGGCGGAATTTTAACAAATTATTTAGGAATTTATGCTAGCACCGTTATTTATTTTGCCGTTCTTATTAGCGGCTTGATTTTGATTTTTCGTCTGCCACTAAAACTTTTAAAAAGAAAACCAAGAGAAAAATTAGAAGAAAAAATTGAGGTTTCAACCTATAAAGAAGTTGAACCAGTATTTGAGAAAAAAGAAGAAATTAAAACAGAAGAAAAAGAGATTAAAAAAGAAGAAAAATTAGAAGAAAAAAGAGAAAAAATCTTTTTGAAATCTTTGAAAATTAAAAACGGCTATAAATTGCCGCCAATAGACCTGCTTAATACCGATAGTTCGCATCCGACCTCAGGCGATATCAGGGCAAATGCCAATATTATTAAAAGAACCCTTCAGAGTTTTGGCATCGAAGTGGAAATGGGAGAAGTTAACGTTGGTCCAACTGTGACTCAGTATACTTTAAAACCAGCCGAAGGGGTAAAATTGTCTTCTATTACCGCTCTTCATAATGATTTGTCTTTATCTTTGGCAGCGCATCCGATTAGAATTGAGGCCCCAATTCCCGGTAAATCAATGGTAGGCATAGAGGTTCCCAATCGTTCAATCGCTTTAGTAAGATTGGGCAATCTATTAAAAGAAATTGATTTTTTAAAAAATCCATTGCCTTTAAGTTTTCCTTTGGGTCGCGATGTTAAAGGAGAAGTGGTTTTAACTGATTTAACAGAAATGCCCCACCTTTTAGTGGCTGGCGCCACTGGTACTGGCAAAAGCGTTTGTCTTCATTCTCTTTTATGCTCCTTTTTAATAAAAAATTCCCCTCAAAGCTTAAGATTGATTTTAATAGACCCAAAGAGAGTGGAGATGTCTCGTTATAATGGTATTCCTCATCTTTTAACACCAGTAATTACTGAGAACAAAAAAGTTGTGCCGGTTTTAAAATGGGCGATTTCAGAAATGGAAAAAAGATATGAAATTTTAGCCCAAAATCGTAGCCGGGATATCGAAAGTTATAATCGGAAAATTATTGAAAAGGGAGAACAAGATTTTTTGCCTTATATTGTGGTTATTATTGATGAATTGGCTGATTTAATGATTTATTATGGCAGAGAACTGGAAAGTTTTATTGTGAGAATTGCTCAAATGGCAAGAGCCACAGGAATTCATTTGGTTGTTTCCACTCAAAGACCATCAGTCGAAGTCATTACTGGTCTAATTAAAGCCAATATCACTCATCGAATTGCTTTTCAGGTTGCTTCTCAAGTTGATTCAAGAACAATTCTTGATTGCGCCGGAGCAGAAAAACTATTAGGCCATGGAGATATGCTTTATCTTTCTCCTTTGTCAGCAAGGCCAAGAAGGATTCAGGGCGCTTATATTTCTGAAAAAGAAATTGATGCCATTGTAAAATTTATTAACGAACAAAACGAACTAGTTTTTGAAGAAAATGGATTGAAGAAAGATTTAGAAGGTTTTGTCGGCGAAGAAAATAAAGGAGTAATTAATTTTGAAGAATTTGAAACCGAAGATGAACTTTATTCTGAAGCCTATGAAACAGTGGTGAGATTACAAAAAGCCTCAGCCTCTCTTTTGCAGAGAAAATTAAAAATTGGTTATGCTCGAGCAGCAAGACTTTTAGATATGTTGGAAGAAAAAGGGGTAATCTCTCCTGGTGAAGGAGCAAAACCTCGTCAGGTTTTCGTCAGCAAAGAAACTTTAGATGAGTTCAAAAATAACCAGTAAATAGTTAATTTTAACTAATATGACCGAAGAAGAGGAAAAAGAAGAAATTTCTTTAGGCGAATTTTTAGTTCAGAAAAGAAAAGAAAAAGGTCTTTCTTTGGAAAAGATAAGCCAAGAAACAAAGATTAATCTCGCTTATTTAAAAGCAATTGAAGAAGATGACTATTCCAATCTTCCGCCACCAGTTTATCTTCGGGCAATTGTTAAAAAATACAGTCAGTATCTTCATCTTAATTCAGATGAGGTTTTAAAACTTCTCTCTCAAACGAATCATCGCCAATGGAAAGCAGGAGACAAAGATTCACTCCCTAAAAATAGATTTGCTGTTCCTCAGATTAAAATTTTTGTTTATTTAAGAAGTTTTTTCACTCAACTATTTAAGTTTATTTTAGTTTTTTGTATTTTAGGCTATCTTCTCTATGAAATAAGTTTTCTTATTTTTCCGCCAAAAATCATTCTTTTTTCACCTTCCAAAGATTATTCTACTGACAAAAAAGAATTAAATATCTCTGGTAAAGCCATCAGGGCAAAAAATGTTTTTTTAGAGGAGCAGCCTTTAACTTTGGATAAAGAAGGAAACTTTTCTTACTCTCTGACTTTAAATCCTGGCTTAAATCAAATAAAAATCACTGCTACTAATCATTTAGGCAGACAATCAGAAATAACAAGAAATATAAATTATCTTTTTAATGAATAAGGTCGTTGTCAAAACAGGGGAAATTTGCTAAAATTAAATATCTTAATATGGCAAAAAAGATTCAAAAAGAAGAAAAACAGGAAGGGGAATTAGAAGAAACTTTAAAAATGCTTCGAGATAAATTTGGTGAAGGAGCGATTATGAAATTGGGAGAAGTTAGAAAAGTTGACGTAGATGTAATTCCAACCGGTTCTCCTTCGCTCGATATTGCTTTGGGGGTGGGTGGAATTCCCCGAGGAAGAATTATTGAAATTTACGGAGCAGAATCTTCGGGAAAAACCTCGTTAGTTCTGCATATTATTGCAGAGGTGCAAAAAAGGGGCGGAAAAGCGGCTTTTATTGATTCTGAGCATGCTCTAGACCCTGAGTATGCTAAAAAAATTGGGGTAAAAGTAGAAGAACTTTTGATTTCTCAGCCTGATTCCGGAGAACAGGCCTTAGATATTGTTGAGGCTTTGGTCCGTTCCTCTTCTATTGAGGTAATTGTCATCGATTCAGTGGCTGCTTTAACTCCAAGACAGGAATTAGAGGGTGAGATGGGAAACCAACAAATTGGTCTTCAAGCAAGATTAATGAGTCAGGCTTTAAGAAAATTAACTGCCATTGCCAGTAAAACTAACACCGCGATTATTTTTACCAACCAAATTCGGGCTCAAATTGGGGCAATGATGTTTGGAGCGCCAACTACCACTCCTGGCGGCAAAGCCTTAAAATTTTACGCTTCAGTAAGAATTGAGCTAAAAAGAATTGCTCAAATTAAAAAAGGTGATGAAATTATTGGTTCAAGAATAAAAGCAAAAGTGGTTAAAAATAAAGTTGCTTCCCCATTTAAAGAAGCAGAATTTGATATTATTTACGGTGAGGGAATTTCTTATGCCGGAGACCTATTAAATTTAGCAATTAAAAAAGGGGTAGTAAAAAAATCTGGCAATACTTTTGTCTTTGGCGAAGAAAAATTAGGAGTCGGCTTTGAGGCAGCTAGAGATTTTCTAAAAGAAAATAAAACAGTCAGCCAAAAAATCTTTAAGGAACTTTTGACTGAAAAATAAACTTAAAAATATTTTTATGAGCGAAGCAAAAGAAAAAAAACTTTTTTACGAATTAGTAATTTTTCTTTCTTCCAATTTAACCGATAAAGAAGCAGAAGAAAAATTTAATAATTTTGTAAAACAAATTGAAGAATTAGGAGGCGCTATTTTAGAGACCAATCTTCCTCGCTTGGAACTTTTATCTTATCCCATAAAAAAAGAAACCAGCGGTTATCTTTGTTTGGCAAGATTCAAGATAGAGGAGGAAAAATTAGAGGAATTGAGGAAAAAATTATCTTTGACTCCGGAGATTTTACGTTTTTCTATCTTTAAAAAACAGGAATTAGTCCAAAAACCGATAAAAAGAAGAGTGTTTAAAACCGTGCCTTCTAAAGCAAAAGGAATAAAAGAAGAATCAGTTTCAAAAGAAACTACAGAAGTGAATTTGGAAGAATTAGAACAGAAATTGAATGAAATTCTTAAAGAGTAATTATCTAAAAAGGTCGGCAAAACAGTGAGGGATAATATAAATTAATATGAATCTTAATAAAGTTTTTCTCATTGGCAATCTTACCCGCGATGTTAATTTAAGGACTACTCCATCTGGTCAGTCAGTCGCGGATTTTGGTTTAGCCACTAATCGAGTTTGGGTAGACGCAAATGGTCAGAAACAGCAGGAAACTGAATTTCATAATATTGTCGTTTGGGGTAAAATGGCTGAATTATGTAGTCAATATTTGTCAAAAGGAAGAATGGTTTTTATAGAAGGCAGGATTAGAACTCACTCTTGGCAAGACGCAAACAACCAAAAAAGATTTAAAACCGAGATTATTGCGGAAAACATTCAGTTTGGACCTCGTTTCACTGCTCAAACAGAATTAAAAATTCCCTCTGAAGAGGGTATAACTGAAGAACAACTTCAAGATTTGCCTGTTTTGGAAGAAACAAAAGAAAACCCAGAAGAAGAAAATCTAGAAGAGATTCCCTTTTAGAAATTTGAAAAAGATTGGATTATTTCTTCTAAATCGCCGTCTAAAATTTTGGAAAGATTATGCCAACTTTTTTGTAGTCGGTGGTCAGTAATTCTATCTTGGGGAAAATTATAAGTTCTGATTTTTTCCACTCTTTTGGCGCGACCAATTTGTTCGCGCCTTTCTTTTATTAAAATTTCTTCTTTTTTTTCTAATTCCTCTTGATAGAGTTTATTTTTTAAAATCTCTAAGGCTTTTTCTCGGTTTTGTCTTTGATATCTTTCGCTTTGACAGGTAACAATTGTTCCGGTTAGTTTATGAATTAATCTGACTGCGGTTTCCACTTTTTGAACATTTTGTCCTCCTGCTCCTGAAGAACGGAAAAAACTTTCTTCAATTTCTTCAGGTTTAATTTCTATTTGCGGATTTTCCCATTGAGGCAGAATTGCGACCGTCGCCGTTGAAGTATGAACTCTGCCTGATTTTTCAGTTAAAGGAATTCTTTGGACTCGATGAACTCCCCCTTCGTATTTTAATTTATTATAAGCATTAGGATGGCTAATCTCTATTACTCCTTCTTTTAAACCCCCTAAAGAAGTGCGATTGATACTAATTTCTTTGATTGGCCAATTTTGATTTTGACTATATTTTTCATACATTCGTAACAAGTCTTGGGCAAAAAGCGCCGCTTCTTCTCCGCCAGTTCCAGCTCTAATTTCTAGAATAATACTTTTAATTTCTTGACCAATTGGTTTATTCAAATTTTCTAATTTATTTAAAGTTTCTTGAATGATAAGTTCATTTTCAGAAATTTCTTTTTCCGCCATCTCTATTGATTCTTTATCGCCAGTCAAAGCTAAAAAATCTTTTGCTTCTTCTATCTTTTTTTCTGCCTTTTTAATCTCTTTTAAAAGATTTAGCTCTGTTTCTATTGCTTTTAATTTTTTGGATGCTTCTTCGAAGTTTTTGTAGTTTGAAAGAAACTCAGGACTACTGAGTTTCTTTAATATTTCTTCTTTTTCTTTTTCTAAATCATTTTTTCTTTTTTCCCACTTTTCTTCCATCTTTTGTTACTTCTTTTTTCGCTTTAACTTCTTTTTTTGGTTTTGGATTAGGTTTTGGTTTTTCTGCCTGCATTTTTTTCGCTTTTTCTAATCTTGCTTCAAATTTCTGAACCCTGCCAGCTGTGTCAACCAGTTTTTTCTGGCCAGTATAGAGGGGATGGCATTGAGAACAGATTTCCACCTCCATATTTTCTATGGTTGAGCCAACAATAAATTTTGCTCCGCAGGAGCAAGTGATAGTCGCTTTTTCAAAATATTTTGGATGAATATCTTTTTTCATAACAAAATGATACCAAAAAAGGAATGAAAATGCAAATATAAATGAAACTGTCATTCTAAGCGAAGCGAGGAATCTCTGAATTTATTTCAGATACCTTATCAAAATATAAAATCCCAATGACCAAAATAAAAAATCAAAAATAAAAGCTAAAAATTAAGAAAATTTTGAAATGTAAATATAGTTCAATTTACAATTTGTGGTATCATCCATCGTTATATTTCTATTTATTTCTTAATTTTTATTCATTATTTAATTTATAAAAATATAGAATACAAGAGACCAAATATAGATTTTTGAATTGATTTTTTTTCTTTTTTGTGTTAAATTTAAAAAAATAAAACTATGATTACAATTGAAGAAATGGAAAAAGCCGGTCTCCAGTACGGCCACAAAGATACTCGCAACCACCCAAAGGCAAGTTATTTTACGGTTAAAAGTAATAAAACTGCAGTTTCTTTAATAAATTTGGAAGAAACAAAAAAAGCCTTGGAAAAAGTTTTAGATTTTATTAAAGAATCTGTCATTAGTAATAAAACAATTCTTTTTGTTGGCACTCAAACAGCGGTTAAACAAAAGATTGAAGAAATCGCCCAGAAATATGATTTTCCTTATGTTACTTTAAGATGGCTTGGCGGAACTTTGACTAATTTTAAAACTCTTTCTGAAAGAATAAAATATTTAAAAGAACTGGAAGAAAAACAACAATCCGGCGCTTGGAATAGTTTTACTAAAAAAGAAAGGCATAATCTGAGTCAGGAATTAATGAAACTTCAAAAGAAATTCCAAGGGATAAGAAATATGACCAAACTACCAGATGTTCTTTTTATTATTGACCCAGCAGTTCATAGCACTGCTTTAAGAGAAGCAATGAGACTCAAAATTCCTGTCATCTCAATTTTAGACACCGATGATGACCCAACTTTAGTTGATTATCCAATTCCTGCCAACGATAGCGCTAAATCTTCCCTCGAATATATCCTCAATTTAATAGAAGAAGCAATAAAAGAGGCTAAAGGAGAGATTAAACCAGAAAATGAGCCAATAAAAGAACAAGAAAAAGAAGAAAGCGAAGAGGGACAATTTTCTTTAAATTAATATTAAAAACAAAATTATGATAACAATTGAAGATATTCAAAAATTAAGAGGAGAAACTCAAGCGCCGATAATGGAATGTAAAAAGGCTTTGGAAGAAGCAAAGGGTGATTTTGATAAAGCCAAAGAAATTTTAAAGAAAAAAGGCGAATTAAGGGCAATAAAAAAGCAGACAGGAGAAACTTTAGCCGGAATAATTGACGGCTATATTCACTCCAATGGTCAGGTAGCGGCTTTGGTTGAACTTCGGGCAGAAACTGATTTTGTTTCAAGAAATGCTGACTTTAAGCAACTGGCTCACGATTTGGCAATGCATATCGCCGCAATGAACCCACTTTATCTTTCTCAAGAAAATATTCCCGACGAAGAATTAGAAAAAAAGAGAGAAGAATATTTGAAAGAATTTGAAAACGAAAAAAAACCAAAAGAAATTTTGGAAAAGATTATTGAAGGTAAATTAAATAAAGATTTTGGAGAGTTATGTTTAATGAATCAAATCTTTATTAAAGACGAAACTAAAAAAATCAGCGATTTGATTAAAGAAGCAACTGCCAAATTTGGTGAAAAAATTGAAATTAAAAGATTTATTCGTTTTGCGATTGGAGATTAAACTTTTATGGATGCTCTATTTCCTACTTTAATAATTTTTTTCAGTTTAGTCGGTTTAATTTTAATTTTTTTTAGTCGATCGCCAGCAAAAAAACAAAAATCGGCCAATGAGAATCTTAAAAAAGAAAGAAGAAAGTTTTTAGACTGGTTTAAGAAAATTAAAGAGATTCCTTTAAAAGATATTTTCTTGAATTTTTGGGAAAAAACTTTAAGAAGATTAAGAATTATTATTTTAAGAATAGATACGGCAATTACTGACAAATTAGTTAAAATTAAAAAAGGAAAATTTTTGAAAGAAAAGAAAAATCAAGATTTGAAGCCAATTATAGACGAAAGTTTAGAAAAAAAAGATTTAGTTTTGGAAGAATTGGATGATTTAGATTTTAATAATTTAGATTTAAAAGAAGAAGAAATCAAATTATTAAAATTATTGAAAGAAAATTTAGAATCACTCGAACCTTTGAAAAATTTAGCCAGGCTCTACTTATGGGAAGGCGATTATCATTCTGCCTGCTGGGCTCTTTTACAAGTTTATTACTTTAAAAGAGATGATAAAGTAATTTACGATTTATTTTTGGAAATAAAAGAAAAAAATAAACCAACTTAAATTAAGCCATCCTAGCTCAACGGTAGAGCAACTGTTTTGTAAACAGTAGGTTCGCGGTTCAAATCCGCGGGATGGCTCAGAAATTTTTTTTAAAAATAGAAAGTTATAAAGAAGGTAGGATAAAAGAAAAATTGACAAACAGATACTAGTTTATTAGACTGTTATTAATAGCAAAGATAAAGAAAAGATTTTTTAGTGATTAGTTGTCTTACAATTTAATTTTTGGTGATTGAAAAAGATTGAGTAGTTTTTAATTAATGACGGCGTAAAAGTTTTTAAATATCATTAATATTTAATTTAATCCTGTGGGTAGGTGGCAGAGCGGTCAATTGCACCAGACTGTAAATCTGGCGGCCTTAGGCCTACGTAGGTTCGAATCCTACCCTACCCACTTTCTAGCCGAGATAGCTCAGGTGGTAGAGCATTTCATTGGTAATGAAAAGGTCGCGGGTTCGATTCCCGCTCTCGGCTCAAACTTTTAAAGTTTTAATATGAAAAAAGAATTTATTACAAAATTAGCCTGCAGTAATTGTAAAAAAATCAATTACTATACTCGAAAAAATAAAAAAACTGTCGAGCGTAAATTAGAATTTAACAAATACTGCCCCTGGTGCAGAAAACATACTCTTCACAAAGAAGTTAAAAAATAAAATAAAAGTTCACATTTTATATGAATATAAGAGAATATCAAAAGCTTTGTAAAAGAACTGCAAAGAAATTTAATAATAAAGAAAAAGAAATATTTACTTGGGGGTTAGGAATTGCAGGAGAGGCGGGTGATGTGGCGGGGTGTATTAAAAAAACATTCTCTCATGGCGATAATCAAAAAGAAGGAATAAGAGAAAATTTGGGAGATACTATGTGGTATATCGCAATGATTTGCAATTTTTTTAAGTGGGATATAGAAAAGGTTTTAGAAGAAAACATCAAGAAATTAGAGAAACGATATCCTAAAGGTTTCTCTAAGAAGAATGCCAAGAAGGAAAAAAGAAAAGATTGGAATGAGTGAGACAAAATAAGACCCTTTAGGGGCATGGTGAAATGGTATCATTGAGATCTCCAAAATCTCAGTTCCAGGTTCGAGTCCTGGTGCCCCTGCCCTGAACCACGTAGGGTTCAGGGCCATAAACCCAATGTGGTTTATGGTCCTGTAAAAGTAAAAAGCCTTATCTAATGAGGTTTTTTATTTTTAGATGGAGGATAGAGAGTTAGAATTTTAAGTAACTTTGTGATAAAATGTTTTAAATTTAGTTTTAAAGAAAATGCCAGAGAATCTAGGAGAACAATTTCTTCATCAGCAAAATCCTGAGCTTCATAAATCAGGGCCTGTTCAGCACGAAAAGGAAAGATTAAAAAGAGCTGGAGAGAAAGTTCCCCAAAAGCCAGCAGAAGAGATTGCTGACTGGATGAAACTTTTAGAAAGGACTCATTTAGGCCATCGTGATGATCCAGAAGTTTTAAACAGAATCAAGGAATTTTATCATAAAAAATATCTTATTAAGCCTGAGGATATTCCTGAGAGCTATTTTGATAATCAAAGAAGAATAGCTCGGGAACGTGGTTTTGGAGATATTGAGATTACAGAAAAGATGAAACAAGAAGCAGCAGAAACTATTAGAGCTGACCAAGAAGCCACTCTAGATCTCTGGCTTGATTATTTTCTTTCTCCTGATTCTGATAGTTATCCGATGTGGGCAAAATACTGGGCTTTTGAAGGAATGACTAAACTTGGTTCTTATGATAAAGAAAATCATGTTTTTAAGAAAAGAGATAAAAATACTGTTGCTCCTTTTCCTGATTTGAATCGGGAAGCCTTAGCTTATGTGCTTGATGCTATAATTAAAAAAGCTAATCAAGAAAATATTCCTTTGGCTCAAGAAGATCCAGAATTTCAGAAACTGCTTCAAGGTGCTAATTTTGGCAAACTCTATAGCTGGGCCATAGAAAAAGTCACCCCTACAGAAGAGAATGAACTTGTAGAAACTAGAGGAAAGTGGGTTAAATATCCTCAAGGATCTGATCCAACTCCTTTAGTGGAATCTTTACAAGGACATGGTACTGGTTGGTGTACTGCTGGAGAATATACTGCCAGAGACCAGCTCCAACAAGGTGATTTCTATGTTTATTATTCTTATGATAAAAATGATAAGCCTACTATTCCTAGAATTGCTATCAGAATGGAAGGAGAAAAAATTGCAGAAATCAGGGGCATTGCTCATGAGCAGAATCTTGATCCTCAGATTGCTCAAACAGATATTTTAACAAACAAATTAAAAGAGTTTGGCAAAGAAGGTGAAAGATACAACAAAAGATCTGATGATATGAAAAAACTCACTGAGATTGAGAAAAAACACAAACAAGGAATCTCTCTTTCAAAGGAAGAATTAAGATTTCTTTATGAAATTGATGAGGAAATTGAAGGATTTGGCTGGAAGAAAGATCCCAGAATAGAAGAAATCAAAAAACAGAGAAACAAAAGAAAAGACTTAGCTTTTGCTTTAGATTGTACAGAAGAAGAGATCAGTTTTACCAAAGAAGAAGCTCTAAAAGGAGGAATAAAATATCATTATGGAGATTTGTATTTAAGTGATCTTACCTCTGCTGAAGGTCTTACTTTACCAGAATCAATAGGAGGACATCTTTTTCTTAGCAGCCTTACCTCTGCTGAAGGTCTTACTTTACCAAAATCAGTAGGAGGAAATCTCTATCTTAACAGCCTTACCTCTGCTGAAGGTCTTACTTTACCAAAATCAATAGGAGGAAGTCTTATTCTTGACAGTCTTACTTCTGCTGAAGGTCTTACTTTATCAAAATCATCAATAGGAGGGAATCTTTATCTTGACAGGCTTACCTCTGCTAAAGGTCTTACTTTACCAGAATCAGTAGGAGGAGAAATTTATCTTTTTAGTCTCGATTATACAGAAAAAGCAAAACTTAAAGAGAGATATCCTAGATTAGCTAATCAAATTATATAGTTTTATTTTTAAAATGTGGCCAGCTGTTTAAAAGTTGATCTTTTAGTTGATTTTTTACTTTATTTCGTAAAAACAGTTTCTAACATCCTTTATTAATCTCTGCAACGGTATTTTTACTAAAATTCATACCAGCAAATGGTGATATTGTATTATTTGTGGTATAATGACAAAGTTTAAATTATCAAAAGTATGATCGATAATATTTTTTCTTCACTCATTTCTTTACTTATTGATCGGCAATATTTTTCAATTGCATCTAAAGCATTTAGCATAGTTCCTTTTAAGACAATTTTTATTATACTTATCATAAGGATCATCGAGGTACTTATGGTGATTTGTTGGTGGAAAATTTTTACTAAAGCAGAAGAGAAGGGCTGGAAATCTCTTATTCCTATTTATGGTAATGTGGTTAAAGTTCAAATTGTTGGGCTTCCTATTTGGATCGGGCTATTAATCGGAGTATTACCATACATTATGATTTTTGTTAAAAATGAGAATATTCTTTTTCTTCCAGTTGTTTTTTTTGACTATCTTCTTAATTATAATTTAGCTAAAGCATTTGGAAAGGATTTTAAATTTGCAATGGGACTCTGGCTTTTTCCATTCATATTCTATCCAATTCTAGCTTTTGATAAAAATATCCATTATATCTTGAAAAACTCACAAAATACTTCAAATATTACATCCTCCTAAGAAACAATTTCTAACATCCTCTATTAATCTCTGCCCTAAACCACGTAGGATTCAGGGCCATAAACCTAATGTGGTTTATGGCCTTTAAAAAGCCTCATTAAATGAGGCTTTTGTAAATATTATAAAATTTTACCTTATGAATCTTTTCTATAATTTTTAATCCATTTAATACTTTCATTAAGAAGAGTTAAAAATTTTTTCTTCTTCCTGTAAGTTTTTACCATAAATTTTCTTAATTCTTCTTCTTGAGGATACCCTTTTTCGTGCCAAGTATTAATTTTTGAAAAAGGAGAAAATATTAAAAAGACTGTTAATGCTTCTTTAATACTTTCGAATTCGGTTTGAGTTAAATTTTTATATTTACAATAATCTCCATAGTGTTTTATAAACATAAAATGAAATAGTTCATGATAAATTGTATGAAGTTGGCTTTCTAATCCTTCTTTAATGCTTACCATAAACCAATTGGGATAAAAATAAGGGCAAATCGGTAGGGTAGTAAAATATGCAGTAACTGGCGACAAGTCAAATTTCTTTTCAAAGAAATTTTCTGAAAGATAAATAAATTTATTTTTTCTTTTATTCCAACTTTCAGATAAACTTTTTTGATTTAATTCAATTAAATCTTGATTTTTTTGAAGCCATTTCGTTAATATTTTTCTAATTTCTATACTTGCTATTTTTGTGTTTGAACTTGATTTAATTTTCTGGAGTTCATTTTTAGAAAGATATCTTCCAACAGTTGTTTCTATATTTTTTCTTCCATGTTTTAAATACCTAAATTTATAAATAGCATTTAGATAATTATTAAGATCCTTTTCAAGATCATAAGAAAATGTAATATCAAACATAGTTTTTTAAAAAGATATCAAAAAATCCCTTTAATCATAGCAGAGCCTTCACTAGTTTTCAATATAAACTAGTTTCTAATTTTCTTCATTAATTCTGCTATTATAAAAGCCTCTCTTGATGAGGTTTTTTGATTTTTTTAACAGGCGTGATATAATAAAGACAAAATTAATAATAAAAATATGAAAAAATCCACTGTTATTTCTTTAATTATTATAGTCATTGCCCTACTTTTAATTGGCTATTTTCAATCTCTTCAACAGCCTGTTCTTGTGGAGAGACCAACTGAACCATTAAAAGAAGTAGAAACTAAAAAAATAAACGGTTTGATTATGTTGATAGAATTTGAAGAAATTAAAGGAGTTTGGTGGTGGGAAAAACAATTGGACCAGAGAAACTTAAATGCTTTGGTCTCTGTTCAAAAAAATATTTTGGAGAAATGTCCGGAAACTTTTAAGAGATTAGCAGAAAAAGGATATGAGATAGCGGGAAATTATGGTGAGGCTCCGTTCTGGGATATGCCTTATGACAGGCAATTTCAAATTATGAAAGAAACGAAAGAATTAGTGGAAAAAGTTACAGGCAAACCAATGAGAATTTTTTCTAGTCGATATTTTGCTTACGATGAAAACACTTTAAAGGCGGCAGATGCTTTGGGTATTGAATATGTTTTAGCCAGAGGAACTAAAGGGGTTGAAGCCATTGTTTATTCTCCTTTAGAATATAAAGTGAAAATTATTTCTATTTCCAATGTTCCTTTTGAAGAAATGGGTACTGGCTCTTTGTGCGATTATAGTTTATGGGCAAGAGGAGCATCAAGTGAGGATTTTGGCAAAGTGGTTGAAGGAAGCATTGAAATGAAACCAACTAATATGATTTTGGTTTCTCACGCTTATTTAGGGGGAACCAGAATTGACTGGTGGAAAGTTTATGAAAAGGCTTTGAGTTCAGATAAAGTGTCTTGGAAAAAATTCAATGATTGGATTAATAATCTAACGCCCTTAAAAATGAAAAATTCAGAAATTCCTCTTAATAAAGAAGTAAAATACGAGGTTCCAAAGCCAGCAGTGCCAATCGAAGATTTAGAACTAATTCCTGGTTTAGAGGAATTAGAATCTCAAGAAACTTTTAGTCCTGTTTGCTACTAAGCTTAAAAATTTGTTTTTCAAAAAGCCCCGAGAGGGGTTTTTTGATTCAATGTTGAAATTTATGATTTTGTGGTAAAATAGAGAGTAATAAAAATTATATAAATTTATGTCTATAGAAAATCCTTTTAATAACCAAATAAACAATAAAAAAGAACCTCCAAAAAATATAGAAGAAAGTAAAGAAGGCAAGAAAAAACTAAAAGATATTTTAGAAAACACAAAACCATTGGAATATCACAATATAGATAATGAGAAATTTAAAGAATATTTAGAAATAAAAGAAGATCTTCCAAAAGAATTCTGGGAACAAATAGAAAATTCTATGCAAGAAGAAAAAGACTTGCTTCAGGTTTTTCTAAGGGCAAGGGAAACTTTACGGGAAGATTTTTATAAAAATAAAAAAGATAAAGCGAAATCGCTATCTGATTCTAGATTTACTTCTTTAGAGGAGATGATAAACAGAGGAATGGTTTCTTGCGGCTCTTACGCAAAAATTTTTGGGACAGTTTTAAGGAAATTCGGCATACCAGTAAAATTTATTCATGGAATATTACAAGAGCAAAAAAACCTTCCTAAAGAATGGGAAAATAGGCATGCCTGGTTAGAATTTTATAATCCTCAGACTAACGAGTGGGTTCCAATTGATTTTACAGAAGGGTCGTTGGAGCCAATACCAACGGCTGAAAAAATAAAAGAATATCATGATTGGGAAGAATTTAAAAAAGATTATGAAAAAGGTGAGTTTTAATTTATTTATTTAAAATAGGCACTAATGCCATTCATTCATTGATTTGTACTAAAAATTTCTGCTTTAAGTAAGGGTTTTTTAATCGCTTTTTAAATGATTTTGTGGTAAAATAAAAGTAATGATTGGGGTATTTGATTCGGGATTAGGGGGATTGACTATTTTCAAGGAGTTATTAAAAGAACTGCCCGATTATAATTATCTTTATTTGGGAGACAATGCCCGGGTGCCTTATGGCTCTCGCTCTCCAGAAATAATCTATCAATTCACTGAAGAAGCAGTGGATTATTTATTTATAAAAGGTTGCGAACTGATTATTTTGGCTTGTAATACTGCTTCCAGTGTGGCTTTAAAAAGAATTCAACAGGAATATTTGCCCAAAAATTATCCTGAACGTCGAGTTCTAGGAGTGATAAGGCCGGCAGTAGAAGAGGCTTGCGAAAAAAGTTTTAACAATCGGATTGGAATTATTGGCACCGAAGCGACAATTAATTCTGGCGCTTTCGAAAGAGAAATAAAAAAACTTAAGCCCGAAGCAAAAGTTTTTACTAGTAGTTGCCCTTTGCTGGTTCCTATTATTGAAGCCGGGGAATTAAATTGGCAAGGGTTGGATTTGATTTTAGATAAATATCTATCTCCTTTAAGAAAAAAAGATATTGGGGCTTTAATTTTAGGCTGTACCCATTATTCTTTAATAAAAGATAAAATTCAAAAACATATTGGCAAAGGAGTACGTCTAATTTCCGAAGAAAAAATTGTGCCGCTAAAATTAAAAGATTATTTATGGAGGCATCCGGAAATGGAAAAAAGATTAAAAAGAGAAGGTAAAGTGAAATTTTTGGTTACGGCCCATTCTCAGAGGTTTGAAGAAATAACAAAAATGTTTTTTGAAAAAGAAGTAAATTTCGAGAAAGTGGAAATTCAAAGCCAGAGTTTAAACTCCTAATTTAAATTTGATTATAAGTTTTTTTAAAAAACAACCTCAAATGGTTGTTTTTTTAGTCAATTTTTGTTAAAATTATAAGATTAAAAAATGAATGATTTTGCGAAGAAAAATGACGAAATTTATAACGAAAGAAATGTCAGTTTATCTATTTACGCTGGCGCTGGCGGAAAAGAGGCTGAAGATTGGGCAGCAATGCTTTTAAGAATGTATCAAAGATACGCGGAGAAAAAAGGCTGGAAGTTCATTCCAATTGAAATAAAAGAAAATGGTTATAATGGAATTAATAATGCCACTGTTCAGATAATCGGAAAAGATGTTTACAAAATTTTGAAAAATGAAAACGGAGTTCACCGATTAGTAAGAATCTCACCTTTTTCCAGCCAAAAACTCCGCCATACTTCCTTTGCTTTAGTGGAGGTTTTACCGATTATAGAAGCAAAAGAAATGCCAATCAACGAAGAAGATTTAGAAATAGAAACTTTCCGCTCTTCAGGACCAGGTGGACAGAATGTCCAGAAGGTTGAAACTGCGGTCAGAATTAAGCATAAACCAACTTCAATTGTTGTTAGTTCTCAGTCACAAAGAAGCCAATTTCAAAACAAAGAGAAAGCCTTAGAAATTTTAAGAAGTAAAATTTTTCAGTTAGCCCAACAAGAAAAAGCAAAAACTTTAGAGGAGTTAAAAGGGAAAAAAGTAAAAATTGAATGGGGAAATCAAATTCGCTCTTATATTCTTCATCCTTATAAAATGATTCGGGATGAAAAAACAGGTAAAAAATGGCACAATATTGTAGAGCAAGTTTTAGACGGCGAATTGGAACTGATAATTTAAAAGTTGTCTGGAATTTGGATTTCTATCTATTAATTAATTTTGACTTTTGACTTTTGAATTTTGACTTATTTTTTATGTCTTTAGTTTATTTCAAAAATGTTTCAAAAAGTTATAAAGATACTGTTATTTTAGACAATGTTACTTTTGAGGTGGAAAAAGGAGAATTTGTTTGTTTGGTTGGTCGTTCCGGGGTAGGAAAAACTACGCTTTTGAAAATTCTTTATCATGAAGAAAAACCGACTAAAGGCCGGGTATTTTTTGAAGAAAAAGATATTTTTAAATTAAAACCAAAAGAAGTGGTTCAATTGAGAAGAAAAATGGGAATGATTTTTCAGGACTTTAAACTTTTAAATAGCAAAACTGCTTATGAAAATGTGGCTTTCGCTTTAGAGACAACAGGTTATCCAGAAGCAGTGGTGAAAAAAGAAGCGAAAGAACTTTTAAAATTAGTTAATTTGCAGGATAGAATGGATAATTTTCCTTATCAATTATCTTCTGGTGAAAAGCAAAGAGTGGCTTTGGCCAGAGCTTTAATTCATCGGCCGGAAATTATTTTGGCTGATGAGCCAACTGGCAACTTAGACCCAATAAATGGCTGGGAAATTATTAAATTGCTTTTAAAAATCAATGAATTGGGAACGGCGGTTATCTTGGCTACCCATGATAAAGAAGTGGTTAACACTTTGAATAAAAGAGTAATTAGTATTGAAAATGGAAGAGTTATTCGCGATGAAAAAGAAGGGAAATATTTAATATAGATTTTTAATTTATAATTTTTAATTTTTAAATATGTGGACTATTCTCAAAAGAATTTTTCAAACGGCTTTTAAAGGTTTAAAAAGAAACAGTTGGTTGACAATCGCCTGCATTGTAATGTTAGTAGTAAGTACGACCCTGTTTACCTCAATTTTAATTTTTAATTACGCTGCCAATTATTTAGTTGATTATCTTAAACAAAAAGTGGATATTAGTTTGTATTTTAAACCAGAAATTCCTGAAGAAGATATTTTAAAAATTAGAGATGAACTTTTAGGAAAAGAAGAAATTGCTTCAATTGATTATGTTTCAAAAGAAGAAGCCTTAAAAAATTTTGAAGAAAGAACTGCTTCTAATCCTTTAATCAAGAAAGCCTTGGAAGAATTAGGGGAAAACCCTTTGTCTCCATCTTTAAACATTAAAGCAAAGGGCACTCAAGAGTATCAGAAAATCGTTGAAGATATTAATAGTTCTCCTTTTAAAGATAAGTTAATTACCATTGACTTGGCGGAAAATCAGCGGGTGATTAGTCAAATTCATACTTTATCAAGAACAATCCAATTGGGTTCAATTGGAGCAATGCTAGTTTTAGTTTTTATTAGTTTAATCATTGGTTTTAACACTATCAGAATGGCAATTTTTGCTTTACATGAAGAGATAGAAATAATGAAATTGGTTGGCGCTACCCCTTGGTTTATCAGGTGGCCATTTTTGTTAGAAGGCGCTCTTCAGGGATTTTTTGCCTCTCTGATTACATTTATAATTTTTACTCCTTTAATAATTTGGCTTTCACCAAAATTTGAAATGGTCTTTGCCGGTTTTCAACTTGCTCATTATTTCTGGGGCAATTTTGGATTTATTTTTTTAGTTCAAACTTGTTTTTCAATGTTTTTGGGAATAATTTCCAGTTTCTTGGCAATTAACAAACACCTTAGAGTATAATTTTTCTAATTTTTGCGGGGTGGTGTAATGGTAGCACAGAGGCCCTTGGAGCCTTTGATCCTGGTTCGAATCCAGGCCCCGCAGCCGTATCTAAAAATTTCATTTATAATGAAAACCCAACTGGTTTTCTAAATTTTAGAAAATAAAAAAAGGGGGCGTAAACGTCCCCTATATGTTTTTTGATTTCTTTTTCATTTCCCCCTCCTTCAATTTTTTTTGTAGAATTTTTATCGTTTTTTTTTGAGATGGGATTTCTTTTAGGTTTTTTACACAGTTTTCTTGCAATCCATGAACTCCCACGCAGGGTTTGCTGTTATTTCGACAATTCCCACTTAAGGTTAATAAGGGACAGTGAAAACCCTGTAGTCGTACGTTCCCTCTGTACTTACTTGCCATTTTCTCTCCTCCTAAATTTAAGGATGAGGACACAAAAGCCTCTAGTGTTAGTCTAATTGACTAACGTAGAGGCGGATGGGCTTAGAAACTCCTTCCGAAAGCCCTTCCCCAGTGCCCTATTTTAAAAAAAATTAATATATTTTTCTGGCGGGACCCCTCTTCTTCTAATTCTTCTTCTGTTACTATCCCATGACAAATCCACGACAGACACTTTCTCCATGAAGGGTCCCATACATATTAAAATTTTCAATGTTCTTTGCATCTTGAGTTTAACAAATAATCTTTTAATTGTCAAACGAAATTAGAAAAATTGTCAGAATCGCTAAACTCTTGACAAACTTAAAATAGGCTTTAAAATAGATACAAAAATAGCTCAAAACTCAAAACTTGGGCGGGCAAGAAGGTCAAAATTTTTTAAATTTCACTTAATTTTTTAAGGTCGATACCTTAGAAGTTAATTCTTTTAAGGTTTATTGCTTAAAATTAAATTAAATCAAAATGAAATACAAATGTAGCGCTTGCGGCTATATTTATGACGAAGCCGTAGAAAGTACTAAATTTGCAGATTTAAAGGAAGATTGGGTTTGTCCGAAATGCGGAGCGCCGAAAGAAGCCTTTGAATTAGAAGAAGATAATGATGAAGAAGATTATTATGGAGAAGATACTGAACCTGAATCAGACGAATCATCAGATGAAGATTTGATATAACTCAAATTATTAAGAATTAAAAAATCGCTCCTGATATTTCAGGAGCGGTTTTTATTTTTATTTTTATTTTTATTTTTATATTTATTTTTTATTTAATTAGTTTGATTTTAGTAGATTCCCAAAAGAGGAAGTAGACTTTGGCCAGTCATCTCCGGAGGAATTTTTAAATTAAAAAGTTCCAAAATAGTTGGCGCGACATCAGCCAGCATCCCGCCGGCAGTTCTTTCAATGTTTTTAATTTCTTCCTTAGTTCTGGGAGTTTGTCTTTTATAGCGATTGTCTACTAAATAAAAAGGCACAGGATTTACGTCGTGTTCAGTTTCTATTTCGCCAGTATAAGGATTAGCCATTCTTTCAAGATTGCCATGGTCAGCGGTAATTAAAAAAGTATAGTCATAATTTAAGCCATAACTGACTATTTTTTGAAGTTCTCTGTCAATAACTTCAGCCGCGGCAATACCGGCTTTAATGTTTCCCGTATGGCCAATTAAATCAGGATTGGCATAGTTAATTAAAGTAAAATCATAAATATTTTCTTCAAAAGATTGAAGCAACCTTTCGCTGACTTTTTCTGCCATTAACTCAGGATAATCTTCTAAATGAAGGGTTTTAAGAGAGGGTACAATCACCCAATATTCGCCTGGATAAGGTTCTTCTCTTAAGCCGTCGAAAAAGTAAGTGACATGAGCGTATTTTTCCGATTCAGCCAAATGCAGTTGTCTTTTTTGATTTTCGGATAAAACTTTTGCTAAACAAGTGGAAATTTTTTGGGGTGGAAAAGCCACTAAAGTATTGAAGTCTTTGCGGTATTGGGTCATCGTGGCGATTTTTACTTTTTCAAATTTCTTGATTGGAAACTGGTTGAAATAAGGGTCGACAAAACATTCTACTAATTGTCTCATTCTTTCCTCCCGAAAATTAAAGAAAATTATTCCGTCTCCTTCTTTAATAAGTTTTGAAGAGATGTCTTCATTAGGAGGGTTAATGATTGCCGGAATAATAAATTCGTCAGTAATATTTTCTTTATACGAATTGTCAAGATAATCAATTGGATTAGTAGCAGTTTTACCTTTGCCAAAAACAAGTAAATCATAAACTTTTTGCGTCCGATTATAATTTTTATCTCTATCCATTCCATAAAATCTGCCACTTAGAGAAGCAATCCTAGTATTTTGTCTGCTTTCTAAATCTAAACGAAGTTTTTTAAGAAGGTTTTTGGCGGCGGTTGGCGGAGAATCACGGCCATCAGTAAATAAATGAAGATTTACTTTTTCTATATTCCATTGCATTGCCATGTCAATTAAAGCTAAAAGATGCTCGTAAGAACTATGAACCAAGGCATCGCTCAAGAGACCAATTAAATGCAGTGAACTATTTTGTTCTTTAACATACTTTAAAGTTTCAACTAAAGATGGATTTTGAAAAAAAGTTTTATTGTTTATCGCTTGAGAAATTCTCACTGAATATTGATAAATAATCTGTCCGGTGCCCAAAGTTAAATGTCCAACTTCACTGTTGCCAGCCTCATTAAATGGCAAGCCAACCGCAATTCCTGAAGATTGCAAAGTAGTTGAAGGATAGAATTTTTTAATCTCATCAATAAAAGGAGTTTTCGCTTGATAGATAGCATTGGAAAAATCATCTTGGCCGATTCCCCAGCCATCTAAAATTACTAAACAAATTTTTGAACTTAAAGGCATACAATAAATAATAAATTTTTAATTTCCAATTTTTAATTTTATAAATAAATTCTAATTTTTGAATTTTTAAACATTAAGTCATTTTTAAAAATTACAAAATTAAAAATTATAAAATTGGAATTTTATTCTATTATACTCCTTTTGAAAAATTTTTGGAAATTTTTGACAAGAAAAAAGTAGTTTGCTATAATAGAAAAGTATTTGAAATTTAAATGGTTGAAAAAATTAATTTTGGCAGTTATTCTCTCGGTTTTACCCCAAAAGATTGGATTTAAGGCTTCTAGCGAGATTTAGACTATGAAATTTTCTATTTTTCCATTTTTTTTGTTTATTATTTCTTCTGCGAGTGTCAAACTTAAACTGACTTTTTTAGGGTTTGATTTCAAATTAGGATAGTTTTAGATAAAAACCTGAGATAAACTGTCATTTACTATTATGACTAATTTTTTATTTATAATTATTTCTGCTTTAGGAGGAATACTTTTGGGATATTTCATTAGGCAGAGTTTAGCCCAAAAGCAGGCTAATTCAGTTGAAGCAAAATTGAAGGTTCGTTTGGAGAAAGTTAAAGAAGAAGCGAAAAATTTAGTATCAGAAGCAAAAGATAAAGCGGATAAGATTTTAGAAGAAGCGCGAGAAGAGGAAAAAAAGCGGAAGAATCAATTGAATAAATTAGAAGAGAGATTGCTGGAAAGAGAAACATTGTTAGACAAAAGGCAATTAGATTTAGACGAGAAAGAAAAGGAAGTTAAAGATATCTACGAGAAAATTCAAAATTTAAAAACTGAATTAGAAAATTTAAAAAACTCTGAATTAGAAAATTTGGAAAAGATTGCCAAAATGACAAAAGAAGATGCCAAAAATGAACTTTTTGAAAGAGTAGAAAAAGAACATCAGGCAGAAATTTTGGAACTTCTAAGAAAATATGAAGATTTGAAAAAAGAAGAATTAGATAAAAAGGCAAGAGAAATAATGGCCTCTGCCATTGAAAGATATGCCCATTCTAATGTTAGCGAAATTACGACTTCGATTGTTGATTTACCCTCGGACGATGTAAAAGGAAAAATTATTGGTCGCGAAGGAAGGAATATTAGACATTTTGAAAAATTAACTGGGGTGGAAGTGATAATTGACGATTCACCCTCAACAATTATTCTCTCCAGTTTTGACCCGGTAAGAAGGGAAATTTCAAGATTGGCGTTGGAAAAATTAATTGCCGACGGCAGAATTCAGCCGGCAAAAATAGAAGAAAAAGTTCTAGAAGCCCAAGCAGAAATCAGAGAGGAAATTAAAAAAGCTGGGGAAGAAACGGTTTATGAGGCGGGAATTTTGGATTTGCCTCCAGAAATCGTGCATCTATTGGGACGTTTGAAATTCAGGACCAGTTATGGCCAAAATGCTTTAGCCCACTCCTTAGAAGTATGTCTCTTGAGTGGCGCTTTGGCGTCTGAATTGGGTGCAAAGGTTGAAATTGCCAAAAAGGCTGGTCTTTTACATGATATTGGGAAAGCCGTGGACCAAGAAATTGAAGGCACTCATTTGGAATTAGGCAGAAGAATTCTTCAAAAATATCAAATGCCAGAGGAGGTAATTAAAGCAATGCAGTCTCATCATGGTGATTACCCACCTGAAACTCTTGAAGCAGTAATTATTAATGCTAGTGATGCAATCTCCGCTTCTCGACCAGGAGCAAGAAAAGATAGTTTAGAGGCCTATCTAAAAAGATTAACTAATTTAGAAGAGATTGCTACTTCTTTTGAAGGAGTAGAAAAAGCTTATGCAATTTCCGGGGGAAGAGAATTACGGGTTTTTGTTTTTCCAGAAAAAATAGATGATTTACAAGCCTTTAAATTAGCCCAAAATATTGTCAAACGAATAGAATCTGAATTAAAATATCCAGGCGAAATAAAAGTCACCGTGATTAGAGAAACAAGAGTAATTGAAGTTGCCCGTTAAATAAATACTTTTATTGCTTGACAAGAAATAGTGTGCTATAATACTATATATTTAAAGGTCGAAATCTTAAAAATTCATCCGTCCAAGTTTTTGGAGGAAAAAAATTTGGGTGGGTAAAACAAAATATGACAAAAGAAGGATTAATCGAGGCAGTGGCTTCAAAAGCCTGTTCCAAGAAAGAAGCATCAGACATTGTTAATGAGGTTTTTGATTTAATTACCAAAGCCTTGTCCAAAGGAGAGGATGTGGTAATTACCGGCTTTGGTACTTTTAGCGCCAAGAAAAGAGCAGCCAGACAAGGAGTCAATCCAAAAACCGGCGAGAAGATTAGCATTCCGGCAATGACTGTGCCTAAATTTAAGGCAGGAAAAGGATTGAAAGAAGCTGTTAAATAATAACGAAAAACAAAAAAATCCCAGCCAAGCGCTGGGATTTTTTTGTTGATTTTTTAATCTTTTATTTTTCCTCTATATTTTTTAGCGAAAGAGCAAGACGATTATTTTTTATATTGGTAATTTTTGCTTTTACTATGTCTCCTTCTTCCAAAACTTTTCTAATTACCTCAATTCCCTTAGTTTCTGTTGGTTCAGAAGGCGTCTCTTTTTCGGTTTTTTCTGTTTCAGATTTTTCGAAAGGAATTTCTGAAATATGAATTAAGGCGTCAATTGGAAAAGGAGTATTTTGTAAAGTTACAAAAGCGCCAAAATCAACAATTTTGGAGATTTTAGCTTCAATAATATCACCGACCTTGAAATTTTTTATGATTTCATTAATTTTATCTTGCTCAACTAATTTTTCGGAAAAAATCAATTTTGAAGTATTTGAGTCCAAATCTAAAATTTTTATTTTAATTTCTTGACCAATTAAACTTTTCAATTTTTCGAGAATTTTTTCTTTATCGGCATTTTCAACTCTAGGATAATGTTCCAAAGATAATTGTGAGACAGGCAAAAAGCCTGTAATTCCTTCTAATTTCCCTATTAAGCCACCAGCATTCGCTTCAGTAATAACAAGAGAAACGACCTGATTTTCTTCTTTTATTTTTCTTAATTTTTCCCAGGATTGAGAAAGATTTACTTGCTCAAAAGCCGCTTCAATCAAGCCCATTTCATTTTCTCTTTCAATAACTTTAACTACCAGTTCATCCCCAACTTCAATATTTTTAATCATTTCTTTTGCTTGAAGAAATTGCGGACCTCTGATAATTCCTGTTCCATAAGGAGATAAATCAACCAATAAAAAACGGCCGCTTTTTTCCAAAACTTTTGCTTTTAAACAAGTATTTTCTGTTATTTCGTTGGGAAATTGATACTTTTTCGATTTGATAATTGTTTGTTCTGTCATTGTTTTAAAATATCTTTAATTAAAGTGAAATAGGGGGTGCCGAGGCGGTGAATCGAACACCGGACGCCTTGCTCTTCAGGCAAGCGCTCTTCCACTGAGCTACCTCGGCAAAAGTCTTATTAAATTTTATTTTATCAATTTTTTATAAAAAAGTAAAGAAAGTGGTGCGTTTATTTGACGAAATCCGAACCTATTTTGAACGAAACTGACGGCGCGCTTCGCGCGCCAAACTGAACGCTCGGGCGAGCAAAAAGGAAGGGGGTTGGGGGGAAGGAATTTTTGCCCGCCCTCGCTTTCCGCCGCCGCCGAATTTCGTGCCAACGAAGTTGACGCGTCGCCTTTGATTTATTTTACAGATTTTACTTCTTGACGGCAAATTCTTTTTTCCAATTCAGGAATTTCTTTTTGACAATCTCCCCTTAATATAAAATCTTCATTGCCAAGATAAGAAGGTTGACTCAAATTAACTGCAACAATTTTTCCATTAGGATTATTTTCTTTGTACCAGCCCAGAAATCCTCTGTCGTCATAACTTAAGCCAACAGTAATCACTACATCAATATCTTTCAACCATTCCGGATGAACATTTTCTTTTACCCAAGGTCCAGTCAAATGTATCGCTTTTACGCCCGCTCTTTCTTGTAAATGGTCAACATTTTCGGTAAAAATTTGCGACTTCAATTTTTGAGCAAGTGCGCCAAGCGATTGATGAGCGGGCGTTGCCGGCTTTTCAAAAGCGGCTTTTGTAAATTCTTCCCATGAATCAATAACGCTCTGCGGATTGGCAACCGCTTTTTTGAGTAAGTCGTCTATTTTTTCTGACATTTCAATTCCTAATGTTTCTTGTAATTGATCCATGCTATGAACTCCGCTTGCTATTGAAATGCCTGCGCCCGTATAGAATAAAACTTTTTTATCTTTCAAAATTTCAACTAATTGTGCCGTTTCTATTTCTTGCGGTTTGGGCATCATCCGCTCTCTGATTTCAACCCTAATTTCTTCTGCAGTTTTTTTTGAAAAGCGGCTTGAAAGAGCGCGAACCGCTTCACGGTCTTGCTTGCGCAAAGCTTCAAAAGTTTGCTCAACTATTTGTGAAATTTCTTCTGGTTTTAATGTTGAATGTTTTGCTAAAATTTCACTCATCTTTTGTTTGTTCGCATCGTCAGCGACAAAACTATCTATCATTCCTCTTTCAAAATCCCTAGATTGAGCAATACGATATTGTTTACTTTGGCTTGGGTCGGGTTCTTCCATTTCCTCTTTTGGTTCCGGTACTTCGCCATGTTTCAAAACATAAACTACTTTCTCAACCTTGTCCTTTCTCCTTATTTCTTTTGTAAATTTTTCTTTTTCTTCTTCATCTAATTCGTCTGGCAATGAATCAAAATATTCAACCATAAAAAACGACTTACCGTCTTTATGTCCGAGATGATATCTTCTTGTATCAGAAGAAAAAGAAAAATTCATTCCACCCTCTTGTTTTCTTTCTTCCTCGGGCGAGACTAACTCCGGCCCTTCAAGTAAAAGGTTTTTTGGTTCTTCTCTTTTCTCTGGATAAAACATTTTTTCACCTTCCATAAATTTTATTTCAATAAATCATCAACTTGAACTTCTAACGCTTTGGCGATTTTCTGCAAAGTTTCTATTGTCGGATTAGTAATTCTGCCAGTTTCAAGTTTGATGATGGAATTATAAGAAACATCAGCCAGTTTTGAGAGGCGATCTTGGGACAAGTCTTTGGCTTGTCTTAATTTCTTTATATTTTTGCCGATTTTATTCTCTTGTGCCATACTTGTATTATAATAATGGTATGATACAATAGTATTATGAAAACTTGTATCTCAAACCTATTATTAGAATACATCTTTTCTTTAATTTTTACAAGTTTTTTGACGGCGCATTTCGCAAAGCGAAATACGAAATTCGGCGGCGGCGGAAAGCGAGGGCGGGCAAAAATTCCTTCTCCCCAACCCCCTTCCTTTTTGCTCGCCCGAGCGTTCAGTTTGGCGCGCGAAGCGCGCCGTCAGTTTCGTTCAAAATAGGTTCGGATTTCGTCAAATAAACGCACTCGGAGATTGGATCTAATCTCTGAGTGGGTGATGCAGGACTCGAACCCGCGACCTCGTCGATGTAAGCGACGCGCTCTAACCAACTGAGCTAATCACCCCATTAAGAGAAAAGTTTATTTTATGAGTTTAAAGCTGGATATTTATTAGATGATATCAGAACTCTCTTTGAATAAAATTTTAATATTGAGTGATAAAAAATTGTTTTTAAGTTTGCTGATAAAATAAAGGCGGGGTTTATAATAGTATTTATTTTTGATTTTTTAAAGCTAGATACTTTTCTAGCTTAATATCTTTTAGTTTTAAACTGACAACTTCGTTGATTTCTTATTTTTTCTAAATTAAATTTTTTTAATAAATTTTTTTAAAATCAATTTTTAAAAATCAAAACATTCTCTTAAATAGCTGAGATAGTCCTTTATAGTTTTGAAACTATATTTTTTAATTTCAATTCTTACCTTGTTTGTTCTAAGTATTTCTGTTATATATCTTTAATAAAATTTGGTAAAATAAAATCAGTACTTGATTATTAGCAATTCCACCAATAATTATACATTAAGTTCGTATAATATGCAATAAAGGGTCGATGTCATACATTCTATTTTAAAATTGCCAAAAAGGAGGGTTCTGAACAAATCGCCGAAAATCTTCCTTATTACAGCAGAAAACGAAAAAACACACAACTTGGTTATTTAAATTAATTAATGAACTGAATTAATGAGCTAAAAAATAAAAGTAGAGAAAATTGAGGCAAGGGGATATTGTAATATTCACTGTCCGGGAAGGCATAAATTTTTATGATGCCTTTATCTATCCGAATGAATCGTTATATGAAATTATTGGTTTATAGTTTCCTTAATGTTAAAATTCTAAATTTTTGTTATAATACAATCAGTCAAAGATATCAAAAATTTAGAGAAAAAGTTAAAAAGTTTTTAGAATTCGAAAGGTCGACTTCTCTAAATTACTTTTTCAAGTTAGTTTTAGCCAGAAACTGACTAATTACTTTCTTGAATAATTAACAAAAATAATTAATAAAAACTATGAATAAAAAACTTTTGGTAATTTCAGCTTTAGCTTTAGTGGTAATATTAATTTCGGTTTCTGTTATTTTTAATAAAATTAAAAATGACAAAACACGAAACATTGATTCAAATCAAAGCCCGAAAAGTCTAGAAGAGAGTGGTTATAACAAATATAACGAATATAGTAAAGAAGAAAAAATAGATATTTCTGTTGACTCTAATAATTCAAGTTTATGCGAAAATGCTTGCGCTAATTACATCTTAAAATGTATGGATTTTGATCCCAATACCAGCCCAGAATTAATAGCGCAGTCTATAAATGAATGCATGAAAGAATGCGCTAAATGGGATAATAAAAAGAAGAAATGTGTTTTAGATGCTATTGATTGTGAATCAATGACTAATGTTTGCGGTTTATAAAATTTAATTTTTGAATTTATTTATGGTTGATCTTAAAAACTTTTCTAATTTTAGAACCTTTATAGCTCTTGGAGTAATAGCAACTATTGCCGGTGGTATTGCTTTTACTTATTATACTGATTGGGAAAGACATGGAACAACAGTTAAACAGGATTCTGTTAATTTGATTAAAGAAGATTATAAAAAATTATTAGAGAGACTACAAAGTTCTTCATTAAAAAATGAATTGTTAGGTCTTTGTTCTTCTAAAGAAAATTTTGATAAAAAGATAAAAGAAATAAAAAAAGAAGTAGAAGAAGAATTGCAAAATCTTAACAGGAGGAAAGTAGAATATATAACAAAAGCAAATGAAGAATGGGAAGCTATTTTAGAAGAAAAGAGAATAATCTATACAGGAACAGTTGTTGATGGTTCAGACATTGGAGCTGCCTGTCCAAGAGATTATGATGGGCAAATTATGCTTCCTGGCTCTTGGCCAACTAGAGAATCAGATGGAAAACCAATTCCACCAGCGTATTGGCCTCCTGATTTAGATGGTGTTGTAGCCCCCCCAGGATGGCCAAAAGATTCTGAAGGAAACCCTCTTCCTCCTGGAGTTTGTGCACGTGATTACAATGGAGAATTAATGGTAAATGGTTCGTGGGAGCTTGATTTTGATGGTAATTTAGTTCCTCCTTCCTATTGGCCAAAAGATTCAAATGGAAGAGTTATTCCACCACCAGGTTGGCCATTAGATGAATTGGGAAAACCTTTGCCTCCTGGTTCATTAAAAGAGCCAGCTGGTTATATGGAAAGCGATGTTGAAGATGATAACCCTCCTAGTTTAGAAGATGAATCTATAGCAGAAGATGATTTTGATTTAGGTAAAGTTATTAAAGAAAACTTAGAAGAAATGCTTTTTGATGAAGAAATGATTAGAATAGAATTAGATAGCTTAGATTCTATCTGTGAAAATAATAAACAAAAAGAGCAAAAAGAAGCAAAAAAAGAGAAAAAGGTCCCCAGTGATTGTCAAACTGCTTGCCAGAAAATTGCCCAATGTTCTATTGTAGGAGGAGGAGATGAAGAAGACAAACAAGATGATTATAAAATTTGTATGCAAGAATGTGTTTCTTGGAAAGAAGAAACAAGAATTTGCATTAATCAAAGAGAACCAACCAGTTATCAAAATTGTGCTTATATGTCTCTTTGCATAGGACAAGAGATAAAATATAATAAAGGTATTAACCCTGGAGGCAGTAGTATAATAGATGATTTTGATAATTTGTATGGACAATAGACAATATAATATGGATTGCCGGCATTAAAAGAAAACTCAAATTTTTATTAAAGAGTAAACCTTTAATTTTTTGACAACTGATAAAATTGAACGTTGATCAAGTTTTTTACATTAAATGAGAAAATAGATAAAAGGATAATCTCAAGGTTGAAATTCAGTTTCCTATAATTGCTGATCTAGGTACAGTTGCTGAAACTCTTGGTTTAATCCATGATAAAGGAAAAATAAGAATTATTCTTTGTTATCCACAAGAGTTAGGTAGAAATATGGCTGAAACTTTGCAAACCGTAAAAGCGATGCAAATTCCTGATAAAACGGATAATTTAATAAGGTGGACCTACGGGGACTCGAACCCCGGACTCGTCCATGCCATGGACGCGTGTTACCACTATACCATAGGCCCTTATTTATATTTTATCATAATTCTCTTTATTTTCAAGGAATAATGTTGTATTTTGTCTAATAAGCCCTCATAGTTCAACGGACAGAACAAGGGACTCCTAAGCCCTAGATCTCCGTTCGATTCGGAGTGGGGGCACACATTAGGAGGGTTGGCAGAATGGTATTGCGCTGCTCTCGAAAAGCAGTGCCCGTAAGGGCTTGGAGGTTCGAGTCCTCCACCCTCCGCCAGTTGGAAAAGATAAAATTTATTTTATAGATTAAGAAAGGTAAAGTTGTCTTGGAATTTTAGAGCAAGTTTTATCTCTTATTTATAAAGAGTTTTTTGGTGAAACCAATTTTTTAGTCTTTCGCTAAAACCACCCCAATCACTTTTTTGGTGCCATTTTGTTTTAAAGTTTTAGCGGCTTCATTTAAAGTCGCGCCAGTGGTGTAAACATCATCAACTAAAAGAACTATTTTATTTTGAATTAATTGTCTGTTTTGTATTTTAAAGATATCTTTTACATTTTCCTTTCTTAAATTTATCTCTTTTAAAGAGAATTGAGGAGGATTATTGATTTTTCTGATTAAAACTTTGTCATTATAGTTTAAATTAAAAAATTGACTTATTTTCAAAGCCAAAAGTTCTGATTGATTAAAACCGCGCTCTTTTTTCTTTTTGGAATGTAAAGGCAATGGTACTACTAAAATTTCTTCCTTTTTATCTTTAACAAGATTCTGAAAAAAGAAACTATCTAATAAAAATTCTTTTAAAAGACAACTTAAAGGATTGGCTAAATTAATAATTTTTTGATATTTAAAATAGTGGATAGTTTCTTTTAAAACATTGTTTTGATAACTAGAAACTGCTCCCAAAGCGCTAAGATAAGATTTTTTGCGGCAAAAGGAATGGAGTTTTCTCCAGTCAGTGATTTGTTTAAAACAATAAGGGCAGACAAATTCTGAATTTAAATTTATCTGTTTTAGACAGTCATCGCATAACGGCCAATCATTTTTAGTTTCTTGATGGCAATTTAAACATTGCCAAGGAAATAAAGTGTCAAGTAAATTTTTATATAAAGAAATAAAAAAACGGTGGGGCATACATAAAAAATAATAAATAAAAAATAATAAATGAAAGATAAAAAATCAAAGATAAAAAATCAAAAAACAGAGATTTAAATTCGGATGTTTGTAAGGCGTTGATTATCGCCTTTTCTATATGTTATACTATCATAACAAATATAAAACCTTATGGGAATTTTTGGCCAAAATGAATTTTTGGGAATTGATATTGGCACCACTTCAATAAAAATTGTTGAACTTAAAATTAGAAAGGAGAGGGTGGAACTTTCAAACTACGGAATTTTAGAAAAATACGGCCACCTGGAAAGAATTAATGATGCTTTGCAGACAATGAGTTTTAAACTGCTTGAAGAAAGTACATCTTTGTTGTTAAAAGAATTGCTTTCAAAAACAAAAATAAAAACTAGAGATTCATATATTGCCCTGCCAAGTTTTACCGGCTTTGCGGTTTTGGTGGAATTTCCAATAATGACTGATAAAGAATTATCGCAGGCAATTAAGTATCAGGCTGGTCAATATATTCCAATGACTTTGCAAGAAATGACTTTGGATTGGCAAGTGGAAAAAAGAACTGAAGATAGAATTTATGTGCTTTTGATTGCTATTCCAACAGACATTATTCAAAGATACGCTAAAACTGCCGAACTCTCTAAATTAAATTTAAAAGGATTAGAACTGGAAAATATTTCTTTGGCCCATCTTTTTTCTAAAAAAGAAAATACCCCTTTCGTTTTGGTTGATATTGGGGGAAGAGCGAGTTCAATTAGCGTTATTGATGATGGTACTTTAATGATGTCAAGAAATCTTGATACTGCTGGCGGAGATATTACTCAGGTGATTGCTACTGCTTTGGGTATTAATCCTTTCAGGGCAGAAGAAATTAAAAAAACTTATGGTTTATATATCGAATCTAAAGGCGAGTTAAATATCGTTAGTTTAGTGGTGCCATTACTTGATGTGATTAAAAGAGAAATTGAAAAAGTAATTAATAATTATTATTTAAAGACTAAAAAGAAAGTGGAAAAAGTAATTCTTACAGGTGGTGGCGCTAATTTAAAAGGATTAGATGAATATTATTCTAAACAACTTTTAATGCCAGTAATCTTGGGTAATCCTTTTAATTTGGGGCTAATTTCTTATAATCCAAAATTAGCGCCAATTTTAGCCGAAATAGGAACGAATTTAGCAACTGCTTGCGCTGTTGCTTTAAAATTAAAATAAATAAAAAACGCCAAACTATTGCTTGACAGCAAAAAATTTAATATAATAAAAGCAAGATAAAATAAATGCCAACCGTAGATTTAGAATCCTTTAAACAAACCAAAACACCGCCTACTTGGCCAAGGGGATTTTTCTTTTTTTCTCTTACTATATTTTTGATAGTTTTAGGCGCTTTTCTGGCGTTAAATTATTTTTATCTTCCTCAGCAAGAGAATGTTTTAAATGGATATAAAAAAGAATATCAAAAAATTAGAAGTCAGTTTCCATTAGAAAAAGAAGAAGAAGTAGTTTTATTTGAAAAAAGATTGAATTTGCTAAAAGAACTTTTAGATCAGCATCCTTATTTTTCCAAGGCGCTAATAAAATTAGAAGAAATTACTCATCCTTTGGTTTATTATACGAATTTTGAATATTCGAGAGAAAAAAATTCTTTGAGTTTGCAGGGAATTGCCAAAGACCAATATGTTTTTAGCGAAGCGGTAAACGGATTAATTAATCATCCAGAAATAATTCAAACGGTAGTCGTCAAAGAAATGAGGTCTAATACCGGTCAGGGGACAACAGTTTCTTTTAGTTTAGAGGTTATTTTTAATCCCAATATTTTTAAATTTCAATAATTAATTAAATGCGAGAAACTACCAAACAAAATTTAGCCATTCTTTTCATCACCCTTTTTCTTGCCGGTTCTTTGTATGTTTTTATTAGTTACATCAACCCTTCGGTTCAACGCGTCAAAGAACTTAAAAAAGAAATCGGAGAAGAAAAAATTAAACTTGAGCAGATTCAGGCCTATTATAAAAAATCAGAAGAACTAATTCAGACTTATCTTAATTTGGGAGAGGAAATAACAAAGATTGACTTGTCTTTGCCAAAAGACCCTCAAAGCGCCCAAATCATTGCGGTTCTAGATAAAATTTTTAAAGACAACAATGTTATCATTAACTCTCTTTCTTTTAATGAAGGAAACAAAAATGACTACAAATATTTAGAAGTAAAAGTGGATTTTTCTTCTTCTTATGAAGTGTTTAAAACTATTTCTGCAGAATTAGAAAAAGAATTGCGTTTGATAGATATTGATAAAGTTAGTATTAAAAGCGCTGTTCAAACTCAGCAGCAAACATCTTCTGCCACTGCCCGGACTTCAAGAACCAGTAGAACAATAAGGCCCTCATCTCCGATTTTGCAATTTGATGTCAGCATTCTAACCTATTATTTGCCTCAAGAAAATCTTGAAAAAACAACTCCTTTATCGTCATTCTGAGTCCAGCGGAAAAATTTCGGTTTTTCTGTCATTCTGAGCGAAGCGAAGAACCTCTCGCGAATGCGAGAAATAGTGATCTCTTTATAAAACTTTAATAAAATACAATGGCAATAGAAATTCAAAAAGAAAAAAAAGGAAATCCATTTATTTGGCTAATTGTCATTGCCATTATTGGCTTTGGCGGTTGGTTTTTATGGCAGATATTCCAGCCCTCAAAATTAGTTTCTGAGCCAAAGGTTCAGGACATTTTGCCCCCTACTGCCCAATCTTTAATAGAAGCAAGATTAGATACTCAAGGAGTTTTAAATCATCCAGTTTTTCAAAGTTTAACGCCTCATTTAAACTGGCCTCCACCACCTCCAGCATTAGGAAAAACCAACCCCTTTCAACCATTTTAATAAATTAATTAGGGATGGCATGATTCAAGAAGAACTTTTTTTATCAATCCTTATTCAGCGCCAACTTATTTCCGAAACCCAGGCAAAACAAATTTTACAAGAAGCAAAGAGTTTAGACAAAAGAGCAGAAGAAGTAATTTATTCAAAAAAATTAGTTGAAGAAAAAACAGTCGCTCAAATAAAAAGCGAACTTTTTAAATTACCAATTAAATTTTTTGAGAAAAACGAAATTATTCCTCGTGATGTTTTGCATTTAATTCCTGAGGATACTGCCAGACATTACAAATTTATTGCTTTTAAAAAAGAAGAAGATACTCTCTCAATTGGAATGGTTTTTCCTGATGACATTAGAGCCCAAGAAGCAGTCAAGTTTATTTTAAATCGTTTAAATTTGAAATTTAAAGTTTTTATCATTACTCCTTCGGATTTAAAATTGGCTTTAAGCCAATACCAGACTTTTATAGAAGAATTCAATCAGTTATTAAGCGATTTTCAAAAAAAATTCGCCGTTCAGACAAAAAAAGAAATTTCTTCCTATAAACTAGTTGATTTGGAATCAACTCAGGGAGTGGTTTCTGAAGAAGCGCCAATTATTAAACTCTTTGCCTCAATTTTAAAATACGCAGTTCGCTCAAGGGCTTCAGATATTCATCTAGAACCAGAAAGAAATGTTTTGCGGGTGCGTTTTCGGATTGATGGCAATCTGTCAACCGCTCTTTCTTTGCCCTTAATGGTTCATCCGGCAATTATCAGCCGAATTAAAATAATGGCTAATTTAAAAATAGATGAAACCAGAATTCCCCAAGATGGCAGATTTTTTACCATTGTTGACGATAAAGAAATAGATTTTAGAATTTCCACTTTTCCCACTGCTTTGGGAGAAAAAGTTGCCATTAGAATTTTAGACCCTTCAGTTGGCTTAAAAAGCATTCACGAATTAGGACTGGAAGGAAAAAATTTAGAAATCTTGGAAAAAGAAGTCTTAAAACCTTATGGAATGATTTTGATTACCGGACCGACTGGCTCAGGAAAAACTACGACTTTATACGCGATCCTTCAAGTTTTAAATCAGGAAAAAGTCAATATTGTTTCTTTAGAAGACCCGGTTGAATATACCATTGAAGGAATAAATCAATCGCAAGTTTTGCCAGAAATTGGTTATACTTTTGCCAGAGGTCTGCGCCATATGGTTCGCCAAGACCCAGACATTATTATGGTTGGCGAAATCAGAGATAAAGAAACTGCCGAATTAGCAGTGCAATCCGCTTTAACCGGTCATTTGGTTTTATCAACTTTACATACCAATAATGCCATTGGCGTTATTCCTCGGTTGATTGATTTAGGAGTAGAGCCGTTTTTAATTCCTTCGTCATTAAATTTAATGATTGCCCAGAGATTAGCCAGAAGACTGTGCCCTGACTGTAAAGTTCGGGTTTTAGCCAATGAAGTAGAAGCAAAAATCATTGAAGAAGGCTTAAAAGATTTGCCTCTCCAAACAAAAGAAAAATTGCCGTACCACCCGCCTTACTATATTTATAAATCTCAGGGTTGCCAGACTTGTAATAAAAAAGGTTATTTAGGCAGGATTGGCCTTTTTGAAATTTTGCAGATGACAAAAGAAGTAGAAGAAATTGTTTTAACTCAACCTTCTCAAGAAAAATTGACAAATGAAGCCAAGCGCCAAGGAATGATTACTTTGCGCCAAGACGGAATAATAAAAGTTCTGGAAGGAGTTGTTTCTTTGGAAGAAGTCCTCTCAATTACCGCCAAATAAATTAAAAAATATAATACAAAATACAAAATACAGAATACAGAATACAATATACAGAATACAACTTTTCTTGACAAAGAAAAATATGCTATAATAAAATTGTCATTCTGAGCCGTAGGCGAAGAATCTTTGAATTTATTTCAGATATCCTCTATTTTTATCCTCTATTTTGACTCTTTTTATACTATAAAAAATAAACTAACCTAATTTTTATTACTATGACACAAAAAACCAATAAAATCATATTGTTAATAGCGGTAATTCTACTAATAGCCTTCTTGTATTGGAGTATTAAAATTTATCAATATAAGAAAGAGGATCTAATTTGGAAAAAATACGAAGAATTAGTATCTAAGCAAGGGAACCTAATTTTTGAAGAGTGTCTTCTTCAATATTTAAATTCTTATAAGGCCGGCGTTTATAAAGGATGGGAAGGTATTTGTGAAGTAAAGGATGTTAAGTCAGAAAAACTCGATATAGTTTTAAAAACTAGCAATCAAATAGTTGCAGACCACTATGGTATTAAAGTAATATTTTTTGATTTATCAAGAATGAAAAGTGGTTTAGGTTTGTCAGCTACAGATCGATTGGTAATAAAAACCACACCCTATAATCCTATTTTATATGGCTATGCATATGCTATTAGAGAAAGTGGTTTAGAAAGTCAGTCGGGTTATAGTAGAAATAATCTTATACCCCTTGGTGGCGTTTCAGTGTTTCGAAGCAGTGATTATAATTTGAGTCACTTTTATCAGAATGTAATGGAAGAAAAAAGTATCATTGGCTTCGTTGGTGTTTTTAATAAGGCATCTTCAGGAGATAAATTGAATTTCCGTTTCTTAAGAGTCGCTACTGAGAATTATTTATTTAATGCTCCTGTAAGAGAATTATTAATAAATATTCAAAAAAATTATCAACTTCCTGAAGTATATGAGGCTAATTTTGTTTTTAACATTCAATAAATAAAAAAATAAATTAAAAAATAATATGCCAAAAAATATATTAATTTTTCTTAAAATGAAAAGATTCAAACAATTGCTGCTACCAGTTATATTAATTAACTTATTTTTAGTTTTTAGTTTAAGTTTTATTATATTTTCTTCTCAAGTTTTTGCTGTAATCTGTGGAGACTGTCAGAATGGCAAATGTGCAAATAGAAGAACAGTCGATTGCTCATTGGGCTGTGATGATTGTGGGTTTTGTTATGGTGATAATGATTGCTGTATCCCTAATAATAACGAGTGTGGCCCAAATGGTTGTGGTGGGCAACACTCTGACTGTCCGTCTGGCTATATTTGTGTGGATGGAAAGTGTAGATGTCAGCCGTCCTGTCAGGGAAAAAGTTGTGGGGCGAGTGATGGTTGTGGAGGAAATTGTAATGGATCTTGTCCAGGGGGTGGTGAATGCCAAGATGGGAAATGTGTAAGTACGTGTGATGGAGTTTGTTGCTCAACTTCCTGTCCTTATGGCCCTGGAACAGGTTCTTGTACAGGTGGTTTGAAGTGTTGTGAGGGAAGTTGTGGTACTACTACCACAACTAGTGGTACTACTACCACAACTAGTGGTACTACTACCACAACTAGTGGTACTACTACCACAACTAGTGGTACTACTACCACAACTAGTGGTACAACTACCACAACTAGTGGTACAACTACCACAACTAGTGGTACAACTACCACAACTAGCAAACCCCCTTCACAAAAGTATGCATGTAACACTTTTGAATGGAAATGTGTAGCAGATCCTAATGGTCCATATTCTTCTTTAAGTGGTTGTACACAGTCATGTAAAAAGACTCAATGTGTATGTAAGAGATGTAGTGTTGCTTCAGGCGAAAAAGATGTATGTATTGATTTCACCTATACTGACCCTCGCGATTGTCCTTGTACCGACACTTGTTCTAATGATGTAGAATGTAGCACTAATAGCAAAGAAGTGTTGCTTTGTAAAAGTGGAGCATGTTTAAAAGAAAAAGTCGCCTGTACCTGGAACGGTCAACAATGTTCTTCATTAGGTTGTACTGCTTGTAATTCAAAAGAAGTTAAAATGTGTATCGCAGGTGGAGTATGCCAGACAATGTGTGTGCCCCTTGATTGGAGCGGAACTCAGTGTCAAGAGCACTCACAATGCAAGGACTGTCTTCCACTACAAAAAAGAGAAAATATTTGTCAGTTAAATCAAAATGGATCGCCTGTTTGTGCACCATTTTGCGTGGATTCAAATTCATCTTGGTATACGGTCTGTAATTCACCCAGTGAATGCCAAACAAAAGTCACAAAAAAGATTTGCACTGGATACGGTTGTGGTTATCAAGAGGTATATAGCTGGCAAGGTTACAAAGAGTGTAGTGAGCGTAGCGAGTGTGGAGAAGAGAAAGATTATTGCTCTGAAGGAAAGTGTATACGGAATTTTTTAGAATATGGGGTGAGTGTAACATCCTGTAGCAATGATAATGACTGCAAACACGACACTTGTGATTGTGCGACACTTGAATGTATTACCTTAAATACGCCAGGTACAAGTAATTGTGTATTAGGTCAATCATGCTCTTGTCCATACTCTTCTCATAAAGTTTGCGATGGAGATAAATGTAAGACAGTTTCAGGAGAGGGCGCAAACGAATGTAATGTAAATGCTGATTGTAGTAATAATAATCGGTATTCTTGTAATACAACCACTGGAGAATGTTATGTAAGTACTACTGGCTCTTATTCTAATATTAATACTTGCGAACAAAATTGCAATTTTAGTTGTGATACCAGTAATTGGAAATGTCTCTTTTCTGCTAATGGTATTTTTTCAAATAAAGCTCAGTGCGAGACAAATTGCAAACCAGGAGCATTTTCTTTAAGTTTAACAAGTAATAAAACAGAGGTTTTACCTAATGAGCCAGTTGTTTTTACTGCCAAACCTTTTGGCGGTGAGTTGCCTTACAAACAATATGAGTGGTTTATAGAGGATCCAGAAGTTTCCCAAGGTCAATGTAAGTATATAACTGATACTGATTCTTCTAAAATTCCCAAATTAAAGAAATGTCAGCCAATGGGTGGAATGGCAGGACTAATAGATAGCAAAACAATAAATGACATCTTTATTTTGTTATTTAAACCTTTCTTGAATAATCAAAATCAAGCTTTTGCTCAAATTCAACCTCCGAAAACAAAAGGAACAACTACAACCACTACCACAACCACTCTAAAAACAAAAGGAACAACTACAACCACTACCACAACCACTCTAAAAACAAAAGGAACAACTACAACCACTACCACAACTACCAAAACAATTTCCACCAATTATAAATCTCTTGAATATCAATGGTCTATTCCTGGAACTTACGAAGTTTTTGCTAAATTAACTGATAATAAAGGCAATATTGCTCAAAGCAATAAAATTCAAATTATAGTAAGAGGAAGTACTCCTACTACAGAACCCCCTACTACTACCTCTATTACCGTCCTCCCAATTCCTGTTTGTAGTGTGACTTTAGAGGCTGTTCCAAAAACTATTTTCTTAGGTAAAACTCTAGATTTGAAATGGTCTCCTGTAAATACTAAGGAATGTCGGGCTGATACTTTTCTTAAAGATAATCAAAAAATTACTCTTGAAGATAAAAGCCAAGGAGGAGGTTGGTATGGAGTATTACTAGATAAAAAAGAAAATGAACAATTGTATAATAATACCGAACCAAAATCACCTCTTAATGGTGTTAGTCATACTTCTACTCTGAAACCCACTGCCAAAGGCAATTATATCTACACTATTAGTTGTGATTGTGGAGCAGAAGCCGAAACTGGAATAACCACCGAAGAAGAAGTTGAAGTCAAAGTTATTCCGGTTCCTTACTGGCGAGAAATCATTCCAGTTTTACCTGGATTTTTAAGAGGATTGTTTAACCGCTAAAATTCCTGTGAATTCCTGCAATCCTTACCCCCATTTTCTAAAAGAAAATGGGGGTTTTGGTTATCCACTTTCTTTCTTGACAAATTATATTATTTTTGCTATACTCTAAACAAGAACTTTGAAAACTTTATATATTATTTCTTCAGGAACCTCCGAGGTTCAACGTTGAACCCGGAGAAACTGAAGAATGGAGGAAAATGATGAAAAAATTGTTAAGTGTAGTTTTAACTTGTGTTGTTTTGCTTTTAGGGGGATCGCCCCTAAAAGCACAAGAAGCACCCGTCAGGAGCAGTAATTTTCTCTTTGATACTGGGACGGTAACCAGTTTATCGTCTTACGGAGATAAATTGGTTGAAAACTTCTTATATTTTCCTTCCTTTGCTATTAAAGGCAGAGTAATAGACAGAAAATCAGAATTGGTACGTGTTGATTTTAATAGTGACAATATAGCTGATTTAGAATTTAGAAATAGTTTTAATTATCCTCTTCCTTCCCTTGATTGTGAGGTCGTTTACCAATATAGAAGGTCTCCTGCTTTTGTTCCTAATTGGAGTTTGGGGAACACTCTTTATTGGGGCGACGAAATACCGCCAGCTCATTTAATAGTTCCTCATTCTTCTTTTATGATTCAAGGAATGAGCGCACAATCAACTTTAGGGGTGGCATTCATTTCTCTCCTTCCTCTTGTGAATAGGAATATTCTGAATATTTATTTTTCTGCTAGGGTTGTGGCGTATGGGGGACTGGGGTTTTTTGTTGATGTGGATATAGATGGTATAACTGACTTATGGATTTGTGGTTACGATACTAGTTATTATCCTCCACTAGGGAGCATTGTTTCAGTTTCATTCTTCTGGGTAGAATGGTAAAGGTAAGCTTAAGGGCGAGAAAAATTCTCGCCCTTTTTTATTTTTATATACAAGTTGAATACACGGCATCTGATATCAAGAAAAACAAAATAATGGATTAAGAACTATAACTTTGATGAAATTTATGAAGTATTTCGGGAAATGGTAAAAGAAGGAATAGGATATAACCCCCTCCAGTTTTGCTGTGAGCAATAAAATGTGGTAAAATATAGTGTATATGAGGAGATGATTAATATGCTCCTACCAGAAAAAAAATTTCAAAAGAGAATTGAGAATTTTACTTGTGAAAAATGTGGACTTTTTGTAAAAGGAACAGGATATACCGATCATTGTCCAAACTGTCTTTGGTCAAAACATATGGATATTAATCCCGGGGATAGGAAAGCAAAGTGTGGTGGTTTAATGGAACCCATTGGAGTGAAGGTGCAAAGAGGAGAATATATCATTTACTATCAATGCCAGAAGTGTGGATATAGATTTAAAGTGAAGGCTGCGGTAGAAGATAACTTTGATGAAATTTTAAAGTTGAGTGGAAGACCACTTTAACAGGGCATATTCTATAAATAGGGTATGCCCTATTTTTTAAAGAAGCATGAGAGATTTAATCAAATAAACTATGTTAAAAATATTAAATGTCAGCAAAGTTTTTAAAGGAGAGCCAGTATTAGGTGATGTTTCTTTTGTAATTGATGAGAATGAAAAAGTGGGATTGATAGGACCTAATGGGTGCGGTAAAACAACCCTTTTGAAGATAATCTTGGGAGAAATAGAGCCAGATGCTGGCATAGTGGTAAAAGATAAAACAATAAAGATTGGATATTTACCTCAATTGTGCCATTTTGATTATCAGTATTCTGCCGAAGAGTTTTTAAAACGGCAACCGGAATTCGATTACCAAAAATTTATTTCTTTATGTAAAAAATTAAGAATTCAAAAAAATTTCTTAAAAAAAATTTGTGTGAATTTGAGCGAGGGAGAAAAAACTAAATTAATGATATTTAAACTTCTATTAGAAAATCCCACAGTGTTCTTGCTGGACGAGCCTACTAATAATTTAGATATTGAGGGAATTAATGTTTTATCTCAGATTCTCAATGAATTCAAAGGAGCTTTACTATTAGTCACTCATGACCGCTGGCTATTAGATAAAGTAGTAAATAAAATTATAAGTTTAGAGCCCTCTGAAAAAGGGAGAATATCGGTTATTTATCCAGGCAATTTTAGTGCCTATGAAAAACAAAAAGAATTGGAATATGAAAAAAAACTTATAAATTACAAAAACTGGCAGAAAGAAATAGAAAGGCTTAAAAAGGAGATTAGAGAAAGTAAAATAAAAGCATTGAAATTGAAAAAGAGTTTTCGTAAAAAGAAATCAGAAAAGAAAATAGGAATTATGGATCTTTCTAAGGAAGTAAAAGTAAATCGTCACACAGAAGTTTTAGAAAAAAGATTAGAAAATTTATTAAAGGAAGGAGAGTTTTTTCAAAAGAGGTTTGAAGAAGATAAACATCTATGGCGATTTAGTTCTTTTTTACCCCCAGGACAAAGAGTTATGGAAGTAAAAAGTATTTCTTTCGGGTTTGATAAAAATAATAACATCATAAATAATCTTGAATTATCTATCTATGGAAACGATAGAATAGCTCTTGTAGCTCCAAATGGTGAAGGAAAAACTACTCTTTTGAAAATTTTAATGGGCGAGATAAAAAATTATCAAGGGGAAATCAAAATAAATCCTTCGGTAAAAATTGGTTATTTGCCGCAGGAGGTAATTTTTGATAATGAAGATTTAAATATTTTAGAGTGGTTTAAAAAGCTAAAATTAGAAGTTAATTTTGATTGGGTTAGAAGAATTTTGGGTCAATTGGGAATTACTCAATATAAACAGGGTTTAAAAATTAGGAATTTGAGCGCGGGAGAAAAACGAAAATTATATTTGGCTAAAATAATAGCCAATGGAGATAATGCTATTTTTCTAGATGAACCAACTAATCATTTAGATATAGAGTCTATAGAAACGATGGAAGATACTCTGAAAAGTTTTAAAGGTGCCCTATTCGTTATTTCTCATGATCGTTATTTTTTAAAAAATATTAAAATTGATTATATTTATACTCTTTACAATGGACACCTTGTGAGTGTTGTTGATATTGATAAAATATAGGAGCAGATACCTAAAAAGATTAACAGGTGAGGGCGAGAAAAATTCTCACCCTTTTCTATTTTTGTACAACTCAAATGCACGACATCAAATCTAGTTCATTAGTTTTGATTTACTTTTTTTGAAATTTCTGCTATCATTAAATATAAATAATATCAAACATCTTTCTTTATTTTAAAGATATGGCAATCACTAAATCGGCAAAAAGAGCTTATAAAAAAAGCCTCAAAAAGCAAAAAATCAATCGAGAGAAAAAAGAAACTCTTAAAAAAGCGAAAAAAGAGTTTTTAAAATTAATTGAGGCAAATCAAATAGAAGAAGCAAAAAAGATTCTTCCCCGTTTGTATAAGTTATTGGATAAAGCGGCAAAAACAAACTTAATTAAGAAAAACAAGGCTAAAAGATTAAAATCGCGTTTAGCAAAAAAAGTGACCAAAAAGACCCCCTCCCTTTAAGGAGGGGGTTTGTAATTAAAGTGAAATTAGATTAAAATTAGAAGAAGCAGAAATTATATGAGTTATCATTACGAAATTTTAGAACATAGGGCAGATATCAGATTAAAAATTACCGCTTCAACTATAAAAGAACTGTTTCAAGGGGCATTAGAAGGAATGGCTTATATCATTAAGTTAGAAGAAACCAGTAGAGGACCAATTGAAGAAAAAATCGAGGTTTCTTCTTTAGACATCAATACTCTGCTGGTGGATTTTTTAAATCAGGTGTTGGCTCTTTCTGATATTTATAATGCGGTTTTTGATAAAGTAAAAATAGAGAAATTGACTGGAAAAGAAATTCGGGGGAAAATCAAAGGACAAAAAGTGGATAAATTTAAAGAAGAAATCAAAGCGGTTACCTATACTAATTTAGAGATAAAAAAGAAAGAATCAAAAGAGTTAGAGGCAGAAATTTTATTTGATATTTAACTATAAGAAAGATATAAACAATGGGTTTAATTTCTAATTTAAATTATTAAAAATGTTTTTGAAAAAAAATTTAATTAAAATTAATGATTATTTGTGGGAAATTCCCACAAGTTATAAGCCAGGAATGAAAGTCCCAGCTAGGATTTATGCTTCCGAAAAAATGTTGGAAGAGATTTTTCGTGACCAGTCTTTAGAGCAATTAATAAACCTCTCCTCTTTAAAAGGAATTGAAAAATATGGTTTAGCAATGCCTGACTGCCACGAAGGTTACGCGTCGCCCATTGGCGGGGTTGCTGGAATAAGAATTTCAGATGGCATTATTTCACCGGGAATGACTGGCTACGACATAAATTGCGGCATGAAGTTGATGACTTCTGATTTAACCGAAGATAAAATCAAACCTTATTTGGAAAAATTGGCGACTGAAATTTGCAAACAAGTGCCTTCAGGTTTAGGAAAAGGAAGACAGATTAAATTATCTATGCCAGAGTTAGATAAAATCTTAGAAAAAGGAGCAGAAAGATTATTAGAATTGGGCTATTTAGAAAAAGAAGATATTATAAATTGTGAAGCCCAGGGCTCGCTAAAATGGGCAGATTCACAAACGGTTTCTTATTTAGCGAAGAAAAGAGGCGAAGACCAAGTAGGAACTCTGGGTTCTGGAAATCATTTTACCGAAGTTCAGAAAGTTAAAGAAATATATGATGAAAAAGTAGCGGAAGTTTTTGGTCTGTTTAAGAATCAAGTAGTGATAATGATCCATACTGGCAGTCGGGGATTAGGACACCAAGTTGCCACTGATTATATAAAAGAATTTATGGGATTAATGACTAAATATCAAATTGAAGTTCCGGATAGGGAATTCGCCTGTGTTCCTTTTAACTCACCAGAAGGTCAAAGATATTTTAGAGCAATGGCGGCGGCGGCCAATTATGCTTGGGCTAATCGCGGAATGATTGCTTGCTATATAAGAAAGGCGTGGCAAAATACTATTGGTTTTAAATCCACGCTACAAATTTTATACGATGTCGCTCATAACATTATTAAAAAAGAAAAATATCTGATTAATGGCAAAGAAACAGAATTAGCGGTTCACAGAAAAGGGGCAACGCGGGCTTTTCCGGCTGGCCATCCGGAGATTCCAGAAAAATATCAAAAAGTTGGTCAGCCAGTTTTAATTCCTGGTTCAATGGGAACTGCTTCTTATGTTTTAGTCGGGACGCAAAAAGCAGAAGAATCATTTTATTCCACTTGTCATGGTAGTGGAAGAAGAATGTCAAGACATCAAGCAACTCGTTCTTTTTCTCCTCAAGAGTTAATTAAAAATTTAGAAGCCAAAGGAATTGTGGCAAAATGTTCTTCTTATAAAGGTTTGGTGGAAGAAGCGCCAGAAGCTTACAAAAACATTGATGAAGTAGTAGAGGTAGTTCATAATGCCGGCCTTTCAAAAAAAGTTGCCAAATTAGTGCCTTTAGCAGTAATAAAAGGAGAATAGAAAAATAGGAAAAAATTGAAATTTGTGGTAAAATAATTAAAGGTCGAATAAATTAATTTTTTTATATTATGGAAGAGAAATTAATAGGTAAAATAACTCATTATTATGGAAAGATCGGAGTGGGAATTATTGAACTTTCAGATAATCTGAAAGTGGGAGATAAGATTCATATTAAAGGGCATTCAACTGATTTCGAAGAAGTGGTAGATTCTATTCAGGTTGAGCACGAAAATGTTAATTCTGCCAAAAAAGGAGAAGTGATTGGTTTAAAAGTAAAGGATAAAGTTAAAGAGGGCGACGAGGTTTATTTAATTTTAGAATAAATTCTTAAAATTAATGAAGAAGATGGCTTTAGCCGAAGCAATTGCGGCTTTGGTTGGAACGACTATTGGGGCTGGTGTTTTTACTTTGCCTTATGTAGCGAATTTAAGCGGCGTAGCAGTGAGCATTTTTTGGCTCATTTTTGTTAGTTTAATAATTATTTTCCTCCATTTGGCATTTGGAGAAATAGTTTTAAGGACACCAAATGACTATCGTCTTCCTGGTTATACTGGCTATTATTTAGGAACACCGGCAAAAAAGTTTATTCTAATTACTACTTTTCTAACTTTTTCTATTTCGCTTTTGGTTTATTTAATTTTGGGAACTCAATTTTTTGGGTTGCTTTTAGAAAACTTTAAAATTGTCAATTTGGAGCCAAACCTGATTTTGCTTTTTTTATGGTTGATTTTTAATCTTTCTATCTTGGATAAATCAAATACTTTGGCTTCAAAGATAAATTTTTATCTTTCTTTTATCTTAATATTTTTGTTTTTAGTAATTGCTTTTTTTGCTTTGCCGCAAATAGATTTTACTAAAATCAATTTTTTTAATTCAACTAATAAATTTGGAGTGCTTATTCCTTACGGGGTGTTTTTTTATGCTTTAAATGGAGCGGTAGCAGTGCCAGAAGTAATCGCCATTTTAAAAAAACACAATCTGCAGCAAAAAACCAAATCTGTTATTAAAATTGGCTCTTTAATACCAGTTTTTATTTATTTTATTTTTATTATCGCAGTTTTAGGGGTAGCGGGTTCCAATGTTTCGAAAGAAGCAATTACTAGTTTAATTCCAGTTTTGGGGAAATCAGTCGCTTTTATTGGCGCTTTAGTCGGTTTGTTGACAGTCGCTACTTCTTATTTAATTTTTGCCACTTATATTAAAAATAGCTTTATGAGTGATTTTGGCTGGACCCCTTTTATTAGTTATTTAGTGGTAATTTTAGGGCCAATAGTTTTTTATCTTTTGGGACTTCAGAATGTAATTAAATTAACTTCTTTTATCGGCGGAATGGTCGGAGGGCTTGAAGGAGTAATGATTATTTTAATCTTGAAAAAGGCAAAAGAGAAAAAAGAACTTATTCCCCCTTATGAACTTCCTTTAAATAAAATTTTAACAGGAATTCTAATTGCGGCTTTAATCATTGGCGCTTTATGCCAAACATTTTTAGTATACTAATAAAAAATTAAAGACAAAAAAGAAAAAATTAAAAACACAGATTAAAGATTAAAAATTTTATCTTTTATTTATTATTTATTATTTTCTATTTATTTTCCCTCCTGTAGTTTAACGGATAAAACATAGGCCTCCGGAGCCTAAAATCGGGGTTCGATTCCTCGCAGGAGGACAATTCTATGAGAATTATTGCTGATTTGCATATTCATTCTAAATATTCAAGAGCTACCTCAAGAGAGATGGAGATTATAAATTTGGCTTTTCAGGCTCAAAGAAAAGGGATAAATATAATTGGCACTGGCGACTTTACTCATCCGGAATGGTTTGAAGAATTAAAAAATAAATTAGAGCCAGCAGAAGAAGGACTATATAAAATAAAATCTCAATTTTTAACTTCAAAACTTAAAAATAATGAAACAAGATTTGTTATTTCTGGAGAAATTTCTAATATCTACCAGCGACAGGGCAAAACAAGAAGAGTCCACAATCTTATAGTTTTACCCTCTTTAGAATCAGCGGAAAAAATTAATAAAGTTTTATCTTGGCAGGGGAATCTTAAATCAGATGGTCGGCCTATTTTAGGCATGGATTCAGAAGAACTACTAAAAATTGTTTTTGAAACTGAGCCAATGGCAATGTTTATTCCTGCCCATATTTGGACTCCCTGGTTTTCAGTATTCGGTTCAATGTCTGGTTTTGATTCTTTAGAAGAAGCATTTGGGGAAAATAAAAAATATCTTTCAGGTCTTGAAACCGGTTTAAGCAGCGACCCAAAAATGAATTGGCGATTTTCAAGTTTAGACAAATTCAGTTTGGTTTCAAATTCAGATGCTCATTCTTTGGATAAATTGGGCAGAGAAGCAAATGTTTTCGACCTTGATTTGAATTATTTTTCCTTAAGAGAGGCAATTCTAAAAAAGGACCCTCAAAAATTTTTGTTTACCATTGAATTTTTTCCTGAGGAAGGGAAATATCATTGGGACGGACATCGTCTTTGTGGCGTAAGAACTTCTCCTCTCCAAACAAAGAAATTAAATGGAATTTGTCCAAAATGCAATCGGCCTCTAACTTTAGGAGTTCTATATCGAGTAGAAGAATTGGCAGATAGAACTGAAAGAGAAATCCCTCCAAATGTTATTCCCTATAAAAGTTTGGTGCCTTTAAAAGAAATAATTGCGGATGCTCTAAATTTAGGCGTAGTCGCTAAAGCCGTTGACCAAAATTATGAGCGTTTAATTAATGTTTTTAATAATGAATTTAATATTTTATTAGACGTTCCTTTGGAAGAAATTGCAAAAATTGCCCCTTCGGAAATTACTGAAGGAATTAAAAGAGTGAGAGAGGGAAAATTAAATATTGAACCAGGCTATGATGGAGAATTTGGCAAGGTAAAAATATTTAAAGATGAAGAAAGAGAGCAAATTCTTAAACAAACCAAGCCAAAAGCGCTTTTCTAATTATTTTAAGTATTTCAGAAAGCGGTAAATTTTGGTAAAATATATACAAAGGTATGTTTTTGTTTTATTTTTTAAAAAGAATTGTTTTTTATCTTTTCGATTTTTTTAATACTTACTATCTTGGCAGTTTTCATTTTTTTCTTGATTTATACCAAAATTTAATTTACCAAATAGAAAAAAAGTTAGGTTTTTTTATCAATTTAAGGCATTTAACCACCCCTCTGTGGTCTATTTATTCTCTTGGTGGATATCTTATTAGCATTCCAATCAGGATTTTTAAAGTTCTGATTGGTGGTTTTGTTTTAGTTTTCTTTTCTATTATTTCTTGCCTGATATATCTTCTTTGGGTGATTTTGCCAGTTTATCTAATTCTAAAAACTATTTCTCCATAATCTGATGACTAAAATTTTGAAAATTTCCGATGATGAGCAAAAAGAAATAATCTTAAAAGATGATTATTTCTTTTTATCTTTTTTTGACCGTTATTTTTTTAAAATCCTTTTTACTGTTTTTCTTATTTTAGGTCTGATTTTTTCTTTAATTTTGATTTTTTTAATTGGTGGCCGATATCTTTATTTTGGAATCTTACTCTTTTTATTTTTTGTTTTTGTTTCTTTTAAAAAAAATTATTCAGATTATTCATTAAGAAAAATTTCAAAAAAAGTTAAAACAATTAATCTAGGCAATTACTTATCTTTGAAAACAAAAGACCTTTTGCTTCAAACTAAAGATTTTGCTTTTAAAAATAAAATTTCTTATCCTTTAGCCCTTTTGTATCTGTTTCTTTTGGACAGAGATATTGAAGAAAGTTTGTATCGGATAGATATTAGTCAGGATAATTTAAAGGAATTACTGGAAAAAATTTTGGAAAATAAAACAGATTCAACGCCTGGCGATTTTTTTGAGTTTTTGAAAAGAATTCTTTATGGGGCTTTTTATGAGGCAATGGAACTAAAAATAAACTCAATAGATAAAGAAAGTTTGTTTTTATCTCTTTTCTCTTTAAACGACCATCAACTAGAGAAAATATTTAGTTTTATCCATTTAGAAAAAAATGATTTGTCAGTTGCTTTTATTTTGAATAATTTATCAAAAAGAAAAGAAATTCAGGTTATTAGTGGTTTAAGCGAGTTTAAAAAAGAACCTTTTAGAGTACAAAAAGTTAAAGTTAATAAGGCTTTGACTTCTCGGCCAATGCCAACTTTAGAAAAATACGCGATTGATTTTAATCAGTTAGCCGAAGAACTGAAAATAGGAATAATGGTTGGCCATGAAGAAGAATATGACAGTTTAATCAATTTGTTAAGCCGACCGGATAAAAAAAATATTTTGATGGTTGGACCTTCAGGTGTTGGTAAAGAAACGATTGTTTCTTATTTAGCCTATAATTTAGTCAGAGATAATGTGCCGCCAACTATCCGTGACTCTCGGCTATATTCCCTGTCTTTAGTTTCTTTATTTAGCCAAGCAGATAGGCCAGAAGAGGTTTTTAATACTTTGTCTTTAATAACCAAAGAAATAGAATTCAATCGAGATGTTATTTTGTATCTGCCTGATTTTGAAACTTTTAAAATAACCCAACAGGAGGGTGCTGGTTTGACGGCCTTAGATATTTTAAAACCCCTTATTTTTTCTTTAACCATTCCAATAATTGGAGCCACTACTCCTGATAATTATCACAAATATTTGGAAAATGACCCTTCAATTTTGGAAAATTTTTCAATTTTAAGGATAAAAGAAATTACTCCCCTTCAGGCAATTAAGATTTTAGCCTATCGTTCGCTTGAATGGGAAAGAAAATCCAAAGTTAAAATTAGTTATAAAGCAATTAAAAGAGCGGTTAATTTAGCGACAAGATTTTATTCTAATGTCCCTCTGCCAAGTTCAGCCCAAAATATTTTAACTGAAGCATTAGAAGGTATAAAAAGAAAAAATGCCAAAGTTTTATTAGAACAAGATGTTTTAAATTTAGTCAGTGTTAAAACTGGCGTTCCTTTAGAAATATCAGAGCAAAAAGAAAAAGAAAAATTGCTTGATTTGGAAAATATAATTCATCAATGGATGATTAATCAGGAGGAGGCAGTAAAATTAGTAGCCAGCGCTCTGCGGCAGTATCGGGCAGGTTTAGCCAGTGAGAAAAAACCAATCGCGGTTTTTCTTTTTGTTGGTCCGACTGGGGTTGGAAAAACTGAATTGGCAAAAACTTTGGCCAAAGTTTATTTCGGTAGTGAAAAAAGTATGGTTCGTTTTGATATGGCCCAATATCAGGATAGAAAAAGTGTTTATTATTTTATTGGCGATCCGGACGGAAAAATAAGCGGGGAATTAACTGAAGCAATAAAAGCTAATCCTTTTACTTTGATTCTTTTAGATGAATTTGAAAAAGGTCATCCTGAGGTTTTAAATCTTTTTTTGTCTCTGTTTGATGAAGGAAGGCTTACAGATAACAGCGGTCAAGTTATCGATTTTACTCATACAATTATTATCGCCACTTCTAATGCTTTATCTGAATTTATTATTGAAGAATTAGAAAAGAAAACAGATTTTAAGGAAATCACTGAGAGATTAAAAAAGAAATTAATTACTTACTTCAAACCAGAACTTTTAAACCGTTTTGATGAAATCGTAGTTTTTAAGCCATTAACTCCAAATTATTTAAAAGAAATTGTTAAATTAAAACTGACTGAATTAAAGAACTCTTTAAATTATTCTCAAAAAATAGAAATAAATTTTTCTCCGGAAGTAATTCAAAAAATTTCTCAGTTAGGTTACAGTCCACTATTTGGCGCTAGACCCCTGAATTCCGTTATTAGGCACTATATTAAAGAACCATTGGCTCAGGTTATTCTTCAGGATAAAGTTAAAGAAGGAGAAAAAATCAATTTTATTTTAGAGAATAATGAGATTAAAATTTCTATAAATTAAAAACTATGACTATCATAAAAAATCTTTTTCGGGAAAAATTAAACCCGGTAATAAAAAATCTATTAATTTTAAATATTTTAAACATTAGTGGTTGGGCTTTCGTCAATCCTATTTTCGCGATTTTTGTTTTAGAGCAAATTCAGGGAGCGACAATAAAAACTGTTGGATTACTGTATTTTTTTTATTGGGTAATAAAAGCCACTTTGCAACTCTTTATTTCTGATTATTTAGACAGGGTAAAAGGAGAAGCCGATGATTTCTTTGCCCTCGTGACCGGTCAATTCCTAAATACTTTGGTGCCGATTCTTTTGATGTTTTCTCATAATGTTTTAGAGATTTATATTATTTTTATTATTTACGGCATTGGAGACGCGATGGCTGTTCCTTCTTGGAATTCTTTATTTACTCGGCATATTAATCCCAAAAGAGTAAGTTTTGAATGGGCTTTAAATTCCACTGGTTTTAATCTGGGTTCTGCTTTCGCAATTTTAATTGGTTCATCTTTGGCTACTGTTTTTGGTTTCCCTTTTGTTTTCCTTATTGTTTTTATCTGCCAATTGATTGGCTTAATTCTTTTACTTTTGATAAGAAAACATTTTATTGGAAAGAAAAAAGAGCCGATTGATTATTTTGTTACTCTGAAATCATAATTTATGCAACCAGAAATTTCAGCCGGGGCTCTTATTTTTAGAAAAACTAGAAAAGGCAGAGAATACCTTTTGCTTCACTATCCATCTTTAAAACCGGGCAAAGATTATTGGGAATTTCCAAAAGGTCACATTGAAAAAGGGGAAAAAGCAGAAGAAGCGGCAATAAGAGAAGTAGAAGAAGAGACTGGCTTAAAAATAAAAAACTTAATCCCCGGTTTTAAAAAGAAAATTAAATATTTTTTCAGAAAAAATAACAAAACAACTTTTAAAATAGTTTATTATTTTTTAGCTGAAACTAAAGAAAAAGAAGTAAAAATTTCTTCAGAACACTTAGGTTTTAAGTGGCTAAATCCGGATAAGGCAAAGAAACTAGTAAAATTTAAAAACAGCCGCCAATTAATTGAAGAAGCGGAATCATTTTTGGCGGCTGAAAAAATATAACTCTCTTTTTTATTTGACCATTGCTATGATTTCTTTGAATATTTGAGGGTGTTTTTCTGCTAATTCTGCCAAAATTTTTCTATCTAAAACAATATTTTGTTTTTTGAGTTTGGAAATAAATTGGTTATAGTTTAAACCCAATTCCCGCGAGGCGGCATTGATTTTCACTGTCCAAAGGTTTCTTTTTTCTCTTTTTTTTCTTTTTCGGTCTTTAAAAGCGTGACTCCAAGAGTGGGTTAACGCTTCTTTCGCTTGGCGATATTTTGATTTTCTTCCATATTTAAAACCTTTGGCGTATTTTACTACCTTTTTTTTTCTTTTTTTAGATACTACACCACCTTTTACTCTAGTCATAGAATTTAATGATAAATTTTAAAAATATCTTTTTTAAGATGTGAAGCTGAAATCAAACCTCGTTTAGACCTTTTTACTTTACTTTTCTTTTTTGCCTGATTATGGCCGATATGCGATGGTCTTCTCAAGATTTTTCCTCTTTTTGTTAATTTTATTCTCGATTCAATTAAATTTTTACCCATTTTTTTCATAAAAAGAACTAAATTTTTCTAATAGACATTATAAAACCCATTGGAATTTTTTTTAATGGTTGAGTAAAATTTACTGGCGTTTTTAAAAGACTTATAAAATCTTTCATTTTCTTTTCTGCCAAGTCAAGATGAGCCTTTTCTCTTCCCCTTAATTTCATTTCAATCGTGACTACTCTGTTTTCTTCTAAAAATTCATCCGCTTTTTTGGCTTTTACTTGGATGTCGTGAATTCCCTCATTAAAGCCCAATCTAATGATTTTTGGCAGATTTTGTTTTTCTTTTAATTTTAATTTCTTTAATTTTTTTTCTTTTAAATATTTTATTTTATTTCTGTCACCTAACTGATAAACTGCAGGAATAGTTTTGTCAGTTTTTAGCACCAAATCTAAATTTTTTTGTTTTGCCAATTCAAGGGCCTCCTTAAAGGAAAGGAGGCCAACAAATTTACCATTTTCATCAATTAACCTAATTTCGGAATTTTCCGTTAAAGACATTTTAAGTTTAGAAACTAACTTCTAATGGGGGTGGAGATGGCGAGAGTTGAACTCGCGTCTAGAAAGTTCTTTTTTATAACTCGACAAGCATGGTTCAATTTTTATAGTTCTTATAAAGGGAGAAATTGAACAAACCCTTTTATAAGCCTGCCTTAAAAATTTCGTCAAAAAGAACAAGGCAAGTTTCTTTTTGACTAATCTCGGTTGTTTAAGCCTTTTGGTTTACCGAGAATGAGCCAAAAGACTTCTCTAAAATAGAGAAACTTTGTCTACCCATTAGGCATAGGCAAAGCTGTAATTTCTTGTGGCATTTAAAGCCGCTTTGGTTATTTAAAGAGGTAACAAAGCCTCCTCTGCTTGCATATAAAAAAGAATTCTTTCTATCGAAGCCCGACATCCCCAAGATTTTTTTTCGCTCTTTCTATTCTTTTTAATGCTTCTCTTTTTTTAATTTTTTCTCTTTTGTCAAAACGACGTTTGCCTTTTGTCAGAGCAAATTCTAATTTAATCAAACCATTCTTATTATATACCTTTAAAGGGACTAAAGTCAACCCCGCACCTTTTTGTTTTATTTTTGATGAAAGAGAATTGATTTCGTTTTTTTTGAGAAGAATTTTTCGGCTCCTTTTTGGCTGGTAATTTGAAAAAATGTTTTTTGGCTGATAAGGAGAAACTTCAGAATTTAAAAGATAAGCCTCATTGCCTCTAATAATTACATAAGAACCAGCAATGTTTATTTTTTTATTTTTAATTGCTTTGACTTCTTGACCAGTTAATACTAATCCTCCCTCGAATTTTTGAAGGATTTCATAGTCATAAAAAGCCCTTTTGTTTTCTGCTAAAATTTCCATTCTTTAATTTTAGCAGGAAATTTGGTAAACTAAAAATACTATGGAAGAAGTAATAAAGGAATTAATCAATAAAGCAGTTTTAAAAATCCAATTAGAATCTCAATTTCAATTCGAAAAGAATGAAATTGAAGTTTCTTTAACTGGAAACGATAAATTAGGGGATTATACCTCAAATATTAGTTTTGGATTGGCAAAAAAAATGTCCAGTAATCCTTTTAAGATAGCCAATCAGTTGTCTCTTTTAATTAATAGTTTTCCCGAAACAAAATATTATTTTCAGAAAGTAGAGGCTGTAAATGGATTTATTAATTTCTTTCTTTCTTTTAAGATTTTGGAAAATGAAATCTCAGAAGTGCTCAAAAGCGGTTTAAAATACGGTCAGAAAAAAATGTTTCCCAGAAAAACGGCGGTGGTTGATTATTCTTCTCCTAATATTGCTAAAACTTTTGGTATCGGTCATTTGCGTTCAACAATTGTTGGTCAATCAATCTGTAATCTTTATAGATATTTGGGCTGGAAAGTAATTGGAGACAACCATTTGGGTGATTGGGGAACGCAATTTGGTAAATTAATTTATCAGATTGAAAATGAACTTTTAAAAGGGAAAAATCAGAAAGAAAAGAAGAAGATTTTAGAAAGTTTGACGATTGACGACCTGGAGTCTTTGTATGTTAATTTTCACAGTCTGGCTAAAACTAATCCTAATTTAGAAGAAGAAGCAAGAAAGTGGTTTAAAAAATTAGAAGAAAAAGACAGAGAGGCAGTAAGAATATGGAAAACCTGCGTTAATATCAGTCTAAAAGAGTTTAACAGAATTTATAAACTTTTAAATGTAAAATTTGATGTTAGTTTGGGAGAAAGTTTTTATGAAGACAAAATGAAGAAAGTTTTAGAGGAATTAAAGAAAAGTAAACTAATCAAAGAAAGTCAAAATGCTTTAATTATAGATTTTGGAGATAAACTTCCGCCATCTTTAGTACTTAAAAGTGATAAAGCCACTACTTATTTTTTAAGAGATTTAGCCACCTTAAAATACCGTTTGGAGAAATGGAAGCCATCGCTCATAATATACGAGGTAGGAATAGACCAGACTCTTTATTTTGAACAACTTTTTGAAGTCGCAAAACTCCTAAATTGGACCAATGGCGTGAAGTTAATTCATCTAGGCCATGGTTTGATTCGTTGGCCGTGGGGTAAATTTTCTACCCGTAAGGGTGAAACTATTCATTTAGAAGAAGTGCTAAAATTATCAATATCTAAAGCCACTGAGATTATTGAGAAAACAGAAATAAAAAGAAAATTGCGAGAAACAGAAAAAAATATCATTGCCCAAAAGATAGGGATTAGCGCCATTAAATATAATATTTTATCTTATCACTATAAAAGCGATATTATTTTTGATTGGGAAAAAATTTTGAATTTAAAAGGAAATTCCGGACCCTATCTTCAGTATACATTAGTAAGGTGTCTAAGCGTTTTGGAAAAAGCAAAACATCTGAAATTTAAAAAATCTTCAGTTTTCAACCCTAACCATTTAGAGACTTTAATTTGTCGTCAGATTGCCATTTTTAAATCAATTCTTGATTTAACTCAGGAAAAAAATTCTCCCAATCTTTTAACTGATTATGTTTTTAAACTCGCATCTTTGTATAATCTTTTTTATCAAAAGTATCCAATCTTAAAAGCAGAAAGTAAAGAAGAAGTGTTTTTTCGTTTAAAGTTAACTCAAACTACCAGTCAAATCCTTCAAATAGTTTTTAAAATTTTGGGCTTGGATATTTTAAATAAAATGTAGTATTATTTTAGTTATTTATTAAAATTATTAAAATGAAAGAAGAAAATGTGAAAAAAAATGAAGAGGCAATTCTAAATTTTTGGAAGAAAAACAAAATTTTTGAGAAAACTTTAAAAACCAGAAACAAGAAAAGGCCGTTTGTTTTTTATGAAGGACCTCCAACTGCCAATGGTTTAGTTGGTATTCATCATATTTTAGCCCGTTCTTTCAAGGATTTAATTTGTCGCTATAAAACAATGTGCGGTTTTTATGTTGAAAGAAAGGCTGGCTGGGATACTCATGGTTTGCCAGTTGAAATTGAAGTCGAGAAAGAGTTGGGTTTTAAAAACAAAACCCAGATTGAAGAATATGGAATTAACAAATTTAATGCCAAAGCTAAAGAGTCTGTTTGGCGTTATAAAAAGGAATGGGAAAAAAGCACTGAAGAAATTGGTTATTTCATTGATTTAAAAAATCCTTATGTGACTTTTGAGCCTCAATATATAGAAACCGTTTTCTGGCTTATAAAACAGATTGCCAAAAGGGGGTTGCTTTATAAAGATTATAAAGTTCTTCCTTACTGTCCACGTTGCTCAACTCCCTTATCAAGCCACGAAGTTTCCCAAGGTTACAAAACTGTTCAAGACCCTTCAGTCTATGTTAAATTTTTGGTTTTAAACCCCTTTAAATTAGGATTAAATTTGAATTTTAAAAGTAATCTTTTTTTTCTTGTTTGGACAACCACTCCTTGGACTTTGCCAGCTAACACTGCCATTGCCATTAATTCTAAATTAAAATATAAAATTTTATTAGACGAAGAAAAAGAACAGTATTTTATCAGTTATAATGCAGTTGATAACAATTTAAAATTAGTCGGAGAAATTGAAGGCAAAAAATTAATTGGTCTGAAATATCAGCCACTTTATAGCTATTCCTTAAAAGAAGAAGATAAAAAAGTTTATGAAGTAGTTGAAGGTGATTTTATCTCGCTTGAAGAGGGGACTGGTTTGGTTCATATTGCGCCGGCATTTGGAGAAGAAGATATGAAATTGTCCCGTCAGAAAAACTTACTAATGATTAAAAATATTGACGATAAAGGTTATTTTACTGAGCCCCCTAACGAACTTTTGGAAATAAAAGGCAAATTTTTTAAAGAAGTTGATCCTCTGATTTTTAATGATTTATCAAAAAGAGACTTACTTTATAAGGGGGAGCTCAAAGGCATACTTCATGAATATCCTTTTTGTTGGCGTTGCCATACTCCTTTAATTTATTATGCTTTTGAGGCCTGGTATATAAAGGTTTCTAAAATAAAAAAGGATTTAATTAAAAACAACCAAAAGATAAATTGGATCCCCGCTCATATTAAAAAAGGAAGATTTGGTCAATGGCTGAAAGAAGCTAAAGATTGGACTTTATCAAGGAACCGTTATTGGGGAACGCCTTTGCCAGTGTGGGAATGCGAGAAGTGCGGCTATTTTAAAGTTGTTGGCTCAATTAAAGAATTGGGGCAAAGGCCATTAAATGAAAAGGGAGAGGTGGATTTACATCGAGATTACATTGATAAAATTACTTTTAAGTGTCCAAAGTGCGGCGGTTTAATGAAAAGAAGAAAAGAAGTAATAGATTGTTGGTTTGATTCTGGCTCAATGCCATATGCTCAATTTCATTTTCCTTTTAATTTAATCAAAGATAAAAAAGTTGACCCATCAAAAGTTAATTACAAAAAACTAATTTCAAAAATTCCTTTTCCAGCAGATTTCATTTGTGAAGGAGTTGACCAAACTCGCGGCTGGTTTTATACCTTATTGGTTATTTCTACCTTATTAGGATTAGGACCATCTTATAAAAATGCGATTTCTTTGGGTTTGGTTTTAGATAAAAAAGGAGAAAAAATGTCCAAATCAAAAGGCAATATGGTTGACCCGGAAAAAGTGCTTGAAAAATACGGTGCTGACGCTTTGCGCTGGTATTTCTTTTCTGTTAATCCGCCTGGTGAAGAAAAAAGATTTAATGAAGAAGACATTGGTATTTATCAAAGAAGAAGCCTTTTAACTTTAAAGAATAGTTTTGTTTTTTATTCTAATTATGCTTATAAAAAAAATGCTAAAACTGGGAATTTAACTCTTTTGAATTTATGGATTTTATCAAGACTGGAAGAAACCAAAAAGAAAGTTATTGATTATTTAGATAAGTATTTGGTTTTCGAGGCAACAAAAGAAATAGACAATTTTATTGATGATTTGTCTCGCTGGTATATCAGACGTAAAAGGAAAGTTTTTCAGAAGCAGGAACCTGAAAAAGATTGGGTTCAAAGTTCAATAGTTTTAAGAAAAGTTCTAAAAGAATTGGTTTTAATAATGGCTCCTTTTTGTCCTTTTCTAACGGAAGAAATCTGGCAAAAAATTAAAGATAAAAAAGACAAAGAAAGCGTCCATCTGGCTTCTTACCCAAATTATGACTCTAAAACTTTTAATAAAAAGATTATCAGCCTAATGGAAGAAGTAAGATATTTTACCAATTTGGGTTTATCTTTAAGAAAGAAAACCCAAATTAAGGTCCGCCAGCCATTGAAATCATTAACTATTAAGAATACCTCTTCTAAAATTAAAAAATATCCAGAATTATTAGCGCTCCTTCAAGATGAAATCAATGTTAAAGAAATTATTTTCAACTCTCATCTCAAAGAAGAAGCAGAATTAGACACTACTTTGACTCCTGACTTAATTGAAGAGGGAATTATTCGGGAATTAATAAGACAAATTCAAGAGCAGAGAAAAAATTTAGGCTTAACTCCAAAAAAGAGAATTAGTTTAAATTTAATTATAAAAGATAAAGAATTGAAAGAGACTATTCTCAAAAATAAAATCAAAATTCAGGAAGAAACTTCTATCAAAGAAATAATTATTGTCGGAAAAGAAGAAGTAGAAAAAGAGTATCAAAAAATAGAGGTAGGAGAAAATAAAGAAATTTGGCTAAAGATTATTTTGAAATAGAAAGCAGAAAACTCTCAATTTTACTTTTTGTTTAGAATTTGATATAATGTTTTTATATCTATTTTAAAAATTAAAAATTTATTTAAGATTATGGGTCTTCCAGCACGTCATCATTCAAAATCAAGAAGAAATAAAGGCAGGTCGCATATGGCTTTGAAGCCAAGTTTTTTTATTAAATGTCCCCATTGCGGCAGAGAAATTCTCCCTCATCGAGTTTGTCCTTACTGTGGTTATTATAAAGAAAAAGAGTATATTGATGTTTTCAAAGGCTTAAATAAAAAAGAAAAGAAGAAGAAAGAGAAAGAACTAAAAGAAGAATCGGTTTAATTTTTATGAGTGCTCGTCATTTATCACGTTCTTTAGTTCTTCAAACTCTTTTTGAGTGGGATTTTTATCAAAGTGGCAAAACAGAAAAAAAAGTTGATATTAAAGAAATATTTAAACGAAATTTAGAAACCATTGGCAACGGTTTACCTGATATTGAATACCCCAGAAAACTTATTGAAGGAATATTGAGTCATTGGGAGGAAATTAACGAACTTATTAGCGAAGGAGCGCCGGAATGGCCTTTAAAACAAATTAATATCATCGACCGCAATGTTTTAAGGATTGGAATCTATGAATTGCTTTTTGCTGATAAGAAAGAAGTTCCCGCTAAGGTTGCCATTGATGAAGCAGTTGAATTAGCAAAGGTATTTGGCGGTGATTCTTCAAAGCGGTTTGTGAACGGCGTTTTGGGAACAATTTATCATCAATTAGAAGAAATAAAAAAAGAGTAAAGGCTATTTATGAAAGACTCATTTTCTGAATTAGAAAAAAAATTAAAAGTTAAATTTAATAATTTAGATTATTTAAAAGAGGCCTTAACTCACCGTTCTTATTTGAATGAAAACAGTAATTGGCCATATGAAGATAACGAAAGACTGGAATTTTTAGGTGATGCGGTTTTGGAATTAGTTGTTTCTGATTTTTTGTATAGAAATTACCCGGATTTAAAAGAAGGAGAAATGACAACTTTAAGGGCCACTCTGGCTAACACAGTTTCTTTGCTCGAAAGCGCCAATAAATTGGGGATTAATAATTATCTTTTACTATCCAAAGGAGAAGCGAAAAATCTTGCTTCAAATTCTAATATTTTAGCCAATGCTTTAGAGGCGATAATCGGGGCTATTTATTTAGACCAAGGTTATCAAGCGGCGGAAAATTTCATTAAAGAAAATATTTTATCTAAATTAAAATCCATTTCCTCAATTGAGTCGATAAAAGACCCTAAAAGTCTCTTTCAAGAAATCATTCAAGGAAAATATGGAATTACTCCTCATTACCAAACACTAGAATCTTGGGGTCCAGATCATGATAAAATGTTTAAAGTAGGAGTATTTTTAAACGACAAAATTATTGCTATCGGTGAGGGTCGTTCAAAACAAGAAGCAGAAGCCAACGCTGCTCACCAGGCCCTCCAGAAGAAAGACTGGTAAAGTAATTTCGAATTTTGGCTTTTGAATTTTTTATATGTTCCTTAAACGAGTTATTATTACAAATTTTAAATCCTTTTACAAAACCACTGTTTTAGATTTTCCTTCTAAAATTACCGCCATTGTTGGACCTAATGGTTCTGGTAAATCAAATATTGTTGATGCTATTCGTTGGGCTTTAGGCGAGCAAAGTTATAAAAATTTGCGAGTAGAAAAAAGCGATGATTTAATTTTCACTAGTCCCCAGATAGCAGCCGGCTTTGCTGAAGTTGAATTGAATTTTGATAACAGCAAAAAATTATTTTTGCTTGATTTTTTAGAGGTTAGTATAGTTAGAAGAATAGACAGACAGGGAGAAAGTAAATATTTTTTAAATAAGGAGCCTTGTAGATTAAAAGATATTACTGAGATTACTGCTCAGGCAAAAATTGGGGTAAAAGGTTTTTCAATTATTAACCAAGGCTCAGTAGAAGATATTTTAAGGGTTTCCTCTTTGGAAAGAAAATTGATGTTAGAAGAAAATTTGGGGCTCAAAAATTTAGAGATTAAAAAAGAGGAGGGGGAAAGAAAACTATCAAATTCACTTGTAAATTTAGATAAAGTCAAAGCCCAATTAGAAGAAATTATTCCTCATTTGAGGTTTTTGAAAAGGCAGGTAAAAAGATTTAACGAGAGACAACAAAATAAAAAAGAATTAAGAGAACTTCAACTTATTTATTTTGCCAATTTTTATAAAGAAATTTTAAAAGAAAAAGAGCCGCAGAAAATTAATTGTGAAAAAATCGAGGAAGAAATTAAAAACTTAGAAGCAGAAATATTAGAAGAAGAGAGAGAAATGGGGCTTTTAAAGGAAACGCCAGATAGAGATTTAGAAGTTAAGATTAAAGAAATTACTAATCATCTTTTAGATAAGCAAAATGAGAAATTTAAAATTTTAGAAAAAATTAAAACCGAAGAAGGAAATTCCAAAATTTCTTTATCTGTTAGTAAAACAGAGGAAAAAATTTCTTTTTTAGAGAAAAAACTTGAAGAATTGTTATTAATTGAAGATATTATTGAAATTAAAAAAGGAATAAAGGAAATATTAAAAGATTTAAAAGAAATTCCTCAAAAAAATGAGTTTTTGGAAACAAAAAACGAGGAATTTAAAAACCAACTTGATTTACTTGAGAAAGAAATAGAAAAATCTAGAGAAACGCTTTCTCATTTTCAAGAAGAATTAAATCAACAAACACAAAAATTTAGAGAAAAATTTCAATTCTTAGAGCAAAAAAGACAGAAAAAGGAAAAACTCTTAATAGCACTTAAAGAGGAAGAACTCAAAACTGAAAAATATAAATTAAAATTTGATGATTTTATTAGAAGGTTAGAAGAAGAGGAGATTACTCTAAAAGAGGTGGAAGAATATTTGAAAGACGCCAAAGAAGAGACGATGGACCGGGTTGTTCTCGAAAGAAAAATTTGGCGTTTGAAAAGAGAAATTTCAGAAGTAGGAGCAGTTGACGAAAATGTAATGAAAGAATATCAGGAAACAGAAGCAAGATTTAATTTTTTAAGTTCCCAAATTAACGATTTAACCAAAGCAATTGATGATTTAAAGAATTTAACCAAAAAGTTAACTAAGCAAATAGAAGAAGAATTTTTTGCCGGTATAAGCGCCATTAATAAAGATTTTAGCCGCTATTTCAGGTTAATGTTTAAAGGCGGCTCGGCAAAGTTAGTAATTAAGAAGATTCAAAAACAAACAACTGAAGAAATGAATTCGGAAAATGAAACTTTAAATCAAGCTGGAGAAAAAGAAACTATTGAAGGAGTAGAAATTGTAGTTGATATTCCAAAAACAAAAATTAAAAATTTGGAAATTCTTTCTGGCGGAGAAAAAACTTTAACCGCAATCTCTTTGCTTTTCGCGATTGTCAATCAATCCGATCCTCCATTGGTAATAGTAGATGAAATTGATGCGGCTTTAGATGAAGAAAACAGTCGGCGTTTTGCGGAAATTTTAAAAGAATTAAGCAAAGAGACTCAGTTTATAATTGTCACTCATAATCGTTTAACAATGTCTGCTGCTCAAGTTATTTATGGCGTAACTTCAAAAAACAACGTTTCCCAACTTCTTTCTATTAAATTAGAAGATTCTGAAAAAGTTTTAGGAGAATAGAATAAAAGACTTTCAAATAATATAAAAATCTAATAGAAAAAACAAAAAGGGCGAGAAAAACTCTTGCCTTTTTTAATTTCTTCTTCACTATCTTCTTTACTTTTCCTTTTCTTCTCAAAATCTTTTTTTAATGACGATCGTCATTAAAAAAAGATTTTTAAAGGAGTTGGTTTTCTATCTTAATTCTCTTTGAGTCAATAGGGAAAGATGATTTAATTTTTAAACCTTGCGATTAGTGTTTAAAAATTATAAAATTTAGAATGTTTATTTATAAAATTAAAAATTTCAAATTATTAATAACTATAAATAAAGCAGCTAATTCCTGCATATAAGTTACTAATATTTGCATTTTTTTGAAAAATGAGATAGAATTTAAATGTTACAGCTGGTTTGGTCGACAGCTGTTGAAGTTTTAAAAGTAAATTCTACGAACTTATGGCCCAGGAAGCAGTCGATAAGCAGATTCTCGAGCTTATTGTTAAAAGTGTCGTTAATCATCCAGAAGATGTAAAAATAGAGAGAAAAGTGGATGAAATGGGTGTTCTTTTGAATTTAAAGGTTCACCCAGAAGATATGGGACAAATAATTGGTCGCGGAGGTTCGATGTCTAGGGCTCTAAGAACTATTCTTAGAGTAGTAGGAGCTAAAAATCGGGCTCGAGTTAATCTAAAGATTGAGGAACCACCTATTTCTGCTTCTTCAAAAGCAGAAAAAACCGCTGACGAAATAGTTGAAGACTTAAAAATATAATTAAGTCATTAGTTATTCCTAAAGCGACCAAATTGCTTTTTTCAACAAACTGCGGTATGATTTTAATCAAACCGCAGTTTTTTTATGGCTATCCGTTTTGATATTTTAACTATTTTTCCCCAAGCATTTGAAAGTTATTTTAACTTATCTATCTTAAAAAGAGCCCAAAAGCAGGGTTTAATTAAAATTAAAGTTCATAATTTAAGAAAATGGAGTAAAGATAAGCACTTATCTATAGATGATAAACCTTATGGTGGAGGAGCAGGAATGGTATTTTTAATTGAACCAATTTTTAAAGCGGTAAAAGAAATAAAAAAAAAGTCTAAAAGCGCAAAAAAAAGAGTGATTTTATTTTCTTTAAGAGGGAAAAAATTAAAACAAAAAGATTTAGAGAGATTAAAGAAATATGAACAGTTAATTTTAATTTGTCCCCATTATGAGGGGGTGGATGAAAGAGTGGCAAAATATGTGGCTGATGAAGTTTTTTCAATTGGAGATTATATTCTAACAGGCGGAGAATTAGCAGCAATGGTTTTAGTTGACGGTATTACTCGTCTTATAAAAGGAGCGATAAGACAAGATTCGCTAAAAGAAGAATCTTTTAACAGCAATCTTAACAAAGGAGATAAAAATATTTACTATGAATATCCTCAATTCTCAAGACCAGAAGTATTTTACCCCACAAAAAGCAAAAAAGTTTATTGGCGGGTCCCAAAAGTGCTTTTATCCGGCAATCATAAAAAAATTTACGAGTGGCGAAGAAGAAATTTAAAGAAAGTTAAAACTAATTAATGACAAAGATTATTTTAAAAATTAAAAACAAGCATTACGAGTTCGAAATTCAAAAAAGCGAAGAGTTTTTAATTTTACTTGACAAATTTTTGAAAAGGAATAAAATAGATAGAAGTGAGATTGATGACTTAAAAGCAGATTTTTCTTTAGAAAAAAGTCTTATTTCAAAAAGGATAATTTTAACCACCATAAAGACAATTAAATTGGCGCGAGAAGTCAGTTAAATTTTAGCCGATGTTTTTAGAGTAAAGATTTATATAAAACATTTTTGCCTATCTTTTTAAAATAGGTCTTTCTTTTTTGAAACCGCTAAATATTAATAATTTATTTAATGGATAGTTCTTTAGGAATAAAGAATTTTTCTCGTTCTAAAATAAAAAGTTTAGAAATTCCTGGGTTAACTGATTTTCAATTAACTTCTTTTAACTGGTTTATTAAGGAGGGAATTAAAGAGGTGTTTGATGAACTAACGCCTATTTTTGATTACACCCAGAAAGAATTAAAATTAGAATTTCTTGATTGTCATTTAGAAGAGCCAAAATTGACAGAAAAACAAGCAAAAGAGAAAAAACTTAATTACGAGGCTTCTTTAAGGGTGAAGTTAAAAATTACCAATCTTAAAAATAATACTACTAAAGAACAAGAAGTTTATTTTGGCGATATTCCGGTAATGACTAATCGTTCTACTTTTATTATTAATGGAATTGAAAAAGTTGTTATTTCCCAGATTATTCGTTCGGCGGGAGTTTATTTCAGTTCAGTGAATTTTAGAGGAAAGAAACTTTTCGGCGCCAAAGTAATTCCTTTAAGAGGGGCTTGGTTAGAGTTCGAAACTGATTCAGATGGAGCAATTGAAGTAAAAATAGATAGAAAAAGAAAAGTCGCCGCCACTGAGTTATTAAAGATTTTTGGTCTTGAAACTACTGAACAGATTAAACAGGTCTTCAAAGAGGAAGAAAGTAAAAATTATCTTGAAGCAACATTAAAAAAAACAACTTCCACTTCTTTAGAAGAAGCCTATATTGAGGTTTATCGCCGGCTCAGACCAGGAGAATTGCCAACCTACGATAGCGCCCACGATTTGATTAATAATATGTTTTTCCGTTTGGACCGTTATGATTTAGCGAAAGTTGGCCGGTATAAACTAAATCAAAGATTGAATCTAAATAAAGATATCGGCAAAAGACAGTTGGATTTAGAAGATTTAATAGCCATTATTAAAGAAATTATTAAATTAAATAATGATCCGAAAGCAAAAGATGATGATATTGACCATTTAGGAAATCGACGGCTGAGAGCCGTAGGAGAAATTTTACAAGATAGATTCAGAGTTGGCTTGATGAGAATGTCAAGAACAATAAAGGATAGAATGGCTCAACTTGACCCTTTGACTATTACTCCGGCTGCTTTAATTAATCCTCGAGTTTTAATCAGCGCTTTTCGGGAATTTTTTAATGTTTCGCAATTGTGTCAACTAATGAATCAGATTAATTTACTTTCCGAATTGGAACACAAAAGGAAAATTACTCCTATGGGACCCGGCGGTTTGGTCCAAGAAAGAGCAGGAATAGATGTCAGAGATATTCACCAAAGTCATTATGGCCGTTTATGTCCTATTCAAACTCCAGAAGGAAAAAACATTGGTTTAGTATTAACTCTTTCCTTATATGCTCGTTTGAATGAGTTTGGTTTTATTGAGACTCCCTATTTTAAGGTAAGAAAAGGAGTAATCACGCCGGAAATTGTTTGGCTTAATGCGTTTGAGGAAAGTAAATATAAAATTGCCTATGCAGGAATAGAACTTGATGAAAAAGGAAGGATAAAGGCTGAATGGGTTGGGGCGAGAGCAAATTTGGAGCCGACACTTGTAAAAAGAGAAGAAATTGATTTAATCGATGTTTCCCCTCAGCAAATTATTTCCGCGGCAGTTGCCCTTATTCCTTTTTTAGAGCATGATGAATCTAATCGGGCTTTAATGGGTGCTAATATGCAGCGTCAAGCGGTTCCTTGCGTTAAACCAAAAGTGCCATTAGTTTCAACTGGTTTGGAAGAAAAAATAGCCCATGATTCTGGTCAGTGCTTAATTTCTGAAGGAGAGGGAATAGTAGAGGAGGTAGATGCTAATCATATTGTCGTTCGAACTTCTAATGGTGAAAAAAAGAATTACCGATTAATTTCTTTTGAAAGGAGTAATGAAAACTCTTGTCTTTTACAGAAGCCGATAGTAAAAAAGGGAGAGAGGGTTTCAAAAGGACAAGTATTAGCCGATGGGGCAGCAACTGAAAATGGGGCAACGGCTTTAGGTCAAAATCTGTTAGTTGCGCTGATTCCTTTTTATGGTGCCAATTACGAAGATGCGATTGTGGTTTCGGAAAGGATTTTGAAAGAAGATAGATTTTCTTCTATTCATATAGAGGAGTTTAATTGTGATGTCGTTGATACAAAATTAGGACCGGAAATTACCACTTATGATATTCCCAATGTTTCCGAAGAAAAATTAAAAAATCTGGATGAAGAAGGAATTATAAGAATTGGAGCAGAAGTTAAAGCCGGTGATATTTTAGTAGGAAAAGTTTCGCCAAAAGGAAGAGCAGATTTAACTCCGGAAGAAAGATTACTCCAGGCTATTTTTGGAGAAGAAACTAAAGATGTTAAAGACACTTCTTTGCTTTTAGAACCTTCGAGGGAAGGAAGAGTGATTAGAACAAAAATTTTATCAAGACAGGCGGGTGATAAATTAGATGTGGGAGTAATAAAGAAAATTAGTGTTGAGGTTGCCGAGTTAAGAAAACTTAGAACTGGCGATAAATTATCTGGTAGGCACGGCAATAAAGGGGTAATTTCAATAATTGTTCCTGAAGAAGATATGCCTTATTTAGAAGACGGGACGCCAGTTGATATTGTTTTAAACCCTTTAGGGGTTGTTTCTCGAATGAATTTAGGTCAGATTTTTGAAATGCATTTAGGTTGGGCTGCTTCTAAATTAAAATATCGAGCAGTAGTACCATCTTTAGACGGGCCGACGAGTGAAGAAATCAAAGAAGAATTAATTAAAGCCGGTCTGCCAGAAGATGGACACGTTGTTCTATATAACGGCAAAACTGGTGAGCCTTTTGATAAGAAAGTGGGGGTAGGAATAATGTATTTAATGAAATTAGACCATATGGTTGAGGATATCATTCATATGAGAGCAGTTGGCCCTTATTCTTTAATTACTCAACAACCTTTAGGCGGAAGAGCCCATTTTGGCGGCCAAAGATTTGGAGAAATGGAAGTATGGGCTTTAGAGGGTTATGGGGCAAGTTATACCCTGCAGGAAATGTTAACCATAAAGTCAGATGATGTTTTGGGAAGGGCTTCTGCTTATGAAGCAATTATTAATGGAGAAAAAATTAAAAATTTGAATATTCCCGCTGCTTTTAATGTGATTTTAAAAGAATTACAATCTTTGGCTTTGTCGATTAATTTAATAAAATCTCAAAATCCTTAATGGACGGGTAAAATTACTTTTATGGTTTATAAAATAAAAGAAACTGAACAAAAAGAAGAAACTAAAACTGAAAAACCAATCAGTGATTTTGATTCTTTACAGATTAAACTTGCTTCTCCTCAAGAGATATTGAATTGGTCGTTTGGCGAAGTTACAAAAGCAGAAACTATTAATTATCGGACTCAGAAGCCAGAAAAAGAAGGACTTTTTTCTGAGCAAATTTTTGGTCCTGTCAAAGATTACGAATGTGCCTGCGGTAAATACAAGGGAATGAGATATAAGGGAGTGAAGTGCGACCGTTGCGGCGTAGAAGTGATTCATTCTCTTTCAAGAAGGGAAAGAATGGGCCATATTGAATTGGCAGCCCCAGTCACGCATATTTGGTTTTTAAGAAGTGTTCCTTCAAGAATAGGATTGCTTTTAGATATTCCTCAAAACGCTTTAGAGTCAGTAGTTTATTATAATGGTTATATTGTGACTCAAGTCGATGAAGAGGCAAAGAAAAAAGTTCTTCTTCAATTAGAAAAAGAATATCAAAGTAAAATAGAAAAAATAGAAAAAGAAAGCAAAGAAATCAAAGATAAAAATCAAAAAAAGAAAAAAGAATTAAAAGCAAAATCTTCTAGATTGTCTGACGCTCAAAAACAGGCAATAAAAGAATTATCAGAAACAAAAGAAAGATTAGTAAATGAATTATTAATGATAAGGCCAAAAGCAATTTTTTCCGAAGTCGATTATCTTCTTCTTTCAAAAAAATATGGTCATATTTTTACTGCCTCTACTGGCGCTGCTCCAATTAAAAAGTTTTTAGAAGAAGTCAATTTATTAGACCTCCAAGAAGAATTGCAAGAGGTTTTACAAAAACAAAAAAAGAGAGGGCAAGTAGAGACAAAATTAATTAATAGGTATCGTTTAGTGAGGGCATTTTTGAAATCTAAAGTTAAACCAGAGTGGATGATTTTAACTGTTTTACCGGTTTTGCCTCCTGATTTGCGACCAATGGTTCAACTTGAAGGTGGCAAGTTTGCTTCTTATGATTTAAACGATTTATATCGCCGAGTAATAAATCGTAATAATCGTTTAAAAAAATTATTGGAGTTAAAAGCGCCGGAAGTAATTGTAAAAAACGAAAAAAGAATGCTTCAAGAAGCAGTTGACGCGCTCCTGGATAATTCCATTAGAAAAGTAAGCAGTTCTACTCCAATGCATGCTGCCCAACACCGACCTTTACGCTCACTGGCTGATTTACTTTCTGGTAAACAGGGTCGTTTTAGGCAGCATCTTTTAGGTAAACGAGTAGATTATTCTGGCCGGTCAGTGATTGTTGTTGGACCGGAACTCAAAATTGACGAATGTGGGGTTCCAAAAAGAATGGCTTTGGAAATTTTTAAGCCATTTGTGATTAATGAACTGATTAAAAGAGAAATAGTTCATAGTCCGAAAATGGCTAATCGTCTAATTGAGGAAGGGCCAGATGTGGTTTGGGAGATTTTAGAAAATGTAGTAAAAGACAAATTAGTACTTTTAAATCGAGCACCGACTCTTCATCGTTTAAGTATCGAGGCTTTTAAACCAAAATTAGTTGAGGGTTTGGCTTTAAGGATTCCGGCTTTGGTTTGTCTTCCTTTTAATGCTGACTTTGATGGCGATCAAATGGCGCTTCATCTCCCATTAACTGAAGAAGCACAACTTGAAGCAAGGACAAGAATGCTCTCTTCCTTGGGTATTTTAAAACCGGCTGATGGTGAACCTGTAATGTTTCCCCGCTTGGATATGGTTTTGGGAATTTATTGGTTGACAATGGATCTGCCAATGCCTGAAGGAAAAGAGATAAAAATATTTGCTGATGAGAAAGAAGCACTTTTAGCATATGAATATAAAAAAATTGATCTTCACGATAAAATAAAAGTCAGAATTAATAAACTTAAGGGAGAAATTGTTGAGACTACTGTTGGCCGAATTATTTTTAATGAAATTTTGCCTAAAGAAATTGGTTTTATTAATAATCAATTAAATTCAAAAGATCTAAAGAATTTATCAAGAGAGATTGTCGAAACTATAAAGGATTTTAAAGAGAGCGCCGAAATTCTAAATAAGATGAAAGAGCTTGGTTTTCTTTATGCCACTTTATCTGGGATTTCTTGGAGTTATAGCGATTTAAAAATTCCAGAAGAAAAATATTCAATTATTAAAGAAACCCAGAAAAAAGTTGAAGGAATTAATAGACAATACGAGGAGGGGCTTTTATCAGAAGAAGAAAAAAAAGTTTTAATTCAAACTGAATGGCAACATGCGACTGATTTGATTTCTGAATTAGTGCCGAAGGTTTTAAAATCAGACGATTCAGTTTTTGTAATGATTAATTCCGGAGCGAGGGCAAGTTGGATGATTGCTTCTCAAATTATGGGAATGAAAGGATTAGTAGTCAATCCTAAAGGAGAGTTGATTGAAATGCCAATTCTTTCTTCGCATCAGGAGGGTTTTAATGTTTTGGAGTATTTTGCCGCTTCGCACGCGGGAAGAAAAGGCTTGGCTGATACTGCTTTAAAAACTTCTTTTGCCGGTTATTTAACGAGAAGATTAGTTGATGTTAGCCATGAAATAATTATTAATAGTAGTGATTGTGGTACTAAAAAGGGATTGGTGGTTAGAAGAAAAGAAGTTGAAAATGAAGGAGAAAAATTTGAAGAGAAAATTTATGGCCGTTATGTTTTAGAAGATGTCAAAGATAAAAAAGGTAAAGTCGTTTTAAAGGCGAATAGTCTTATTGATTACGAATTAGCGAAAAAAATAGCGGAAAGTGAAATTGAAGAGGTTGTAATTCGTTCACCTTTGTATTGTTTTAATCGTTATGGCCTTTGCCAGAAATGCTATGGTTTAGATTTGGCTTGGAAAAAGCCAATTGACTTAGGAGAAGCAGTTGGAGTAGTGGCGGCTCAGGCAATTGGAGAACCAGGGACACAGTTAACCTTAAAAACTTTTCATTTGGGAGGCGTCGCCCGGGCGGTTGATATCACCCAAGGTTTGCCTCGAGTAGAAGAACTATTAGAAGCCAGGGTTCCAAAAGGAGAGGCGCCGCTTTCTGAAGTAGATGGGGAAGTAGTAGAAGTTGAGCATTTAAATCATCAGTATTTTATTAGAATAAAACCAGAAAAGAGAGAGGATAATATTACAAAAGGCCGAGGAAGAAAAAATAAAAGAGAAATTATAGAATATGTTGTTCCGGAAATAACTACTATTTATGTCAAAAAAGGAGATAAAATAAAAAAAGGAACTCAACTTTGCGAAGGCAATCTTGATTTAAAGAAAATTCTTAATCTTTTAGGAGAGGAGGCCTGTCAAAAATATATTTTAAAAGAAGTCAAAAAGGTGTATAATATTTCAGGTTCTAAGATTAACGATAAGCATTTTGAGATTATTATCAGGCAAATGTTTTCTCGAGTTAAAATTACTGAGCCGGGCGAGAGTGATTTTATTGTCGGAGAAATTATTACCAAAAACCAATATTTGAATGAAGTGGATAGATTGAAGACGGCAAAAAAAGAACCACCAAAAGCGGTTCAGGTAATTAAAGGAATTAAAGCCGTGGCTTTGACTTCTGAGAGTTTCTTATCTGCTGCTTCTTTTCAGGAAACTTCTCGGGTTTTAATTCAGGCAGCAATCGAAGGAAAGATTGACTATCTGCGAGGACTAAAAGAAAATGTGATTATTGGTCGTTTAATTCCGGCTGGTACTGGCTTTAGAAATATAACTACACTTTAACCGTTAAACTATTCAATAATACTACTATGGAATCATCAAATAATTCTTTGCCTCAACATCTTGGAATAATGATTGATGGAAACCGTCGTTGGGCAAAAAAAAGAGGATTACCCCCTTTTGAAGGACACAGGAAAGGTATTCAAAGAGTTGAAGAAATAATTAAATATGCCTATAAAAGGGGTGTTAAAATTTTAACCCTTTATGGTTTTTCAACTGAGAATTGGAAAAGAAATCCCAAGGAAGTTAATTTTCTAATGAATCTTTTTGAAAAGTATGTCAAAAAGGGCTTAAAAGAAGAACAAAAGAAGGATAAAAAATATTATATTCAATTTAGACACATCGGAAGAAGAGATAGATTACCAAAACACTTAGTAGAACTTTTGGAAAAGTTAGAGAAAGCGACTAGAAAAAACAGTCAGATGGTGGTGAATGTAGCGATTGATTATGGTGGCAGAGATGAAGTAGTAAGAGCGGTAAAAAAAATCATTAGGAAAAAATTAAAACCAGAAGAAATTACAGAAGAAGTGTTAATGAAAAATTTAGATACTGGTGATTTGCCAGATGTAGATTTTGTTATTCGCACTTCAGGGGAAATGAGACTATCAAATTTCCTACCTTTACAAGCAACTTATGCCGAACTTTATTTTCCCAGAATCTATTGGCCTGATTTTGACAAAGAACAATTTGATCTATCTTTAGAAGAATTTAAAAAGCGGGAAAGAAGATTTGGAAAATAAAATTTACTTTTAGAAAATTTGTGATATAATACTCCTGATAATGTTTCAAAAACATTCAATTTAATTATCACTGCTATGTCAGAGCAACAATTAAGAAAAATTCTAATTAGTTTTTTAATTATTTCTGTAGCCGGAGGCTTTCTTTTCGGTTTTTTGGGAGGGATTTATTCTTCTAAAATCTTAAAACCACAACCTACTCCTTTAGAAGAAAGCACTCTTAAAAAAGAATCAGAATATCAAAGTTTAAGTTATGAAGATAAGATAATTAGGGCAGTCAAAGCCAGCGAAAATTCAGTTGTGAGTATCATTGCTACTAAAGATTTGCCAGTTTTAGAAAGATATTATCTGAATCCTTTTGAAGAATTTTTTCCAGATTTTTTTCCTTTTGGCTTTGAGTTTCAAATTCCTCAGTATCGTCAAAAAGGAACTGAAAAGAAAGAAGTTAGTGCTGGCTCTGGTTTTATAGTTGATAGTCGTGGCTTTATAGTTACTAACAAACACGTTGTTTCTGATAGCGAAGCGGAATATACAGTTTTAACTAATGATGAAAAAAAATATAAGGCTTCAATTATTGCTGTTGACCCAGGAGAAGATTTGGCAGTTTTAAAAATTGAGGCAGATAATTTAATTCCTCTTAAATTAGGGGATTCTTCGAAAATTGAAATTGGAGAAACAGTAATTGCCATTGGCAATGCTTTAGGAGAATTTAAAAATACTGTTTCTGTGGGGGTAGTTTCTGGTTTATATCGGACTATTGAAGCAAGCGATTTTTCAGGGAATACACAAATTTTAAACGATGTCATTCAGACAGATGCGGCTATTAATCGTGGAAATTCAGGCGGCCCGCTTTTAAATTTAAAAGGTGAAGTAATAGGAGTAAATGTGGCGATGGTTTCTGGCGCTCAAAACATCGGTTTTGCAATTCCAATCAATAAAATTAAAAATTCTTTAAACCAAGCAATTGAAACTGGAGAAATTAAAATTCCTTTTTTGGGAATAAGGTATGTTTTAGTAAATTCTCAAATTAAAGAAGAGAAAAATTTAAAATATGACTACGGTGCTTTGATTGTAAAAGGAGAAGGAAAAAACGACTATGCGATTGAGCCAGGTTCTCCCGCAGAAAAAGCAAACTTAAAAGAAGGAGATATTATTTTAGAGATAGATGGTAAAAAAATTAATGAAAAAAATAATTTGGCTCATTTAATTCGTGATTATAAAGTTGGCGATGTTGTCACTTTGAAAGTGGCTCGGGGAGATGAAGTTTTTGAGGTCAAAGTGACACTTATAGAAAGAAAAGCAAAATACCAATAGTTGAACTGTTAACTAATAACTAATAACTTTATGCCAATAGGCCGGTTTACAAATCAAGCCCAAATGGCTTTAGAAAAAGCCCAGCAAATGGCTTTCGAAAGAAATCAGGGGGAAATGCGCGCCCTTCATCTTTTAATTGTTCTTTTAGAAGATGATTTTAATATTAAAGAAATTCTAGAAAAAGAGATGAAAATTTCTGTTGATGATTTAACAAAAGAGGTTTTGGAAGAAATTGTGAAACTGCCAAGAATTTATGTGACGGGCGGAGCTTTCGCCACTCTACCCCTATCGCAAGAAATGATGTCTGTAATTGAAAGCGCGGCAAAAAAATCATATGAAGATAAAAATGAGTTTATTTCTCCGGAATATCTTTTCTATGGCATTTTAAGTACTAAAAATTCTGCTCAAGAAATTTTAAATAAATACCACATTCAAAAGGATGAGTATTTGGAGGTTTTAAATAAATATGGCCAGGGAGAGAAGATTACTGATGAATTTCAAGAATTAGGAGAAAATAATTTGGAAAAATACACCCAAGATTTAACCCAACTAGCCAGAGAGGATAAACTTGACCCAGTAATAGGCAGAGAAAATGAACTTCGAAGAGTGATGCAAATTTTATCCCGAAGAACAAAAAACAATCCTATTTTATTAGGCGAGGCTGGGGTAGGAAAAACTGCCATTGTTGAGGGATTGGCTCAACTGATTGCGAAAGGTGAAGTGCCAGAAACTTTAAAAGATAAAAAAATTATTTCTTTGGATCTGGGAGCCCTAGTTGCTGGCACTCGTTTCCGGGGCGAGTTTGAAGAGAGACTGAAAAATCTTTTAAAAAGCATTAAAAAAGAAAATAACATTATTGTTTTTATCGATGAAATTCATACTCTAGTTGGAGCCGGAGCAGCCGAAGGCGCGATTGACGCCTCTAATTTACTGAAGCCGGCTTTAGCCAGAGGAGAATTAAGGGCAATCGGAGCCGCTACTTTCAAAGATTATAGGGAATATATAGAGAAAGACCCGGCTCTAGAAAGAAGATTCCAGCCGGTAATCGTTGAGGAGCCTACTCCAGATGAAGCAATAGCAATTTTAAGAGGTTTAAAAGAAAAATATGAAATCCATCATGGTTTAAAAATTACTGACGAAGCAATTACAACGGCTGTTCATTTGTCAGTTCGTTATATTACTTCACGTTTTCTGCCTGATAAGGCAATCGATTTAATAGATGAGGCTGCTTCCTCTATTAGTTTAGAAATAGGAAGTGTTCCCTTGCCTGTGCTAGAACTATCTAAAAAAATTAGAAATTTAGAATTGGAAAAAGAGGCTTTAAAACAAGAGTCAGGTTCAAGTAAAGTCCGCTTGAAGAAAATTAATGCCGAATTAAAAAAATTAAAAAAAGAATATGAAGTAATAGAAGAAAGATATAAAGAAGAAAAGAAATTATTTTTTGCCGTTAGTAATATTAAAAAAGAAATTGAAGATTTGCGCAAAAAAGCGGAAATGGAAGAGAGAGAGGGGCATTTGGATAAAGTGGCAGAAATTCAATATGGAATAATTCCAATAAAAGAAAAAGAACTAATGGAAAATGAGAAAAAATTAGCCAGTATTCCCTTGGAGAAAAGATTTCTTAAAAATGAAGTCACGGCAGAGGATATTGCGAATGTTGTTTCTAATTGGACTGGAATTCCAGTTTCCAAAATGATGGAGGAAGAGACTAAAAAATTAATGAGAATGGAAGAAGAACTTAGAAAGAGAGTTATTGGTCAGGAAGAGGCGATAAAAGCTGTCTCAAGAGCGATTCGAAGAGCAAGAGCCGGGCTTTCTGAAGAAGAAAGACCTTTAGGTTCGTTTATCTTTCTAGGCCCTACTGGAGTAGGAAAAACTGAACTAGCCAGAGCCCTAGCAGAATTTATGTTTTCTGATGAAAATTCAATGATTAGATTTGATATGTCGGAATATATGGAGAAACATTCAGTAAGCCGACTAATTGGTTCTCCGCCCGGTTATGTTGGATATGAAGAAGGTGGACAATTGACTGAGGCAGTAAAACACCGGCCCTATAGTTTAATTTTATTTGATGAAATAGAAAAGGCTCATCCCGAAGTTTTTAATATTTTGCTTCAGATTTTAGATAATGGAAGATTAACCGATGGTCGTGGTCGTACTGTTAATTTCAAAAATACGATTATTATTATGACCTCCAATTTGGGCGGAGAATATATTAAAGAGATGACAAATTTAGGATTTGAAACCGAAAATAAAGACCAGACTAAAGTAAGGAATTCGGGATTAAAAGAAAAAATTCTTCAATCTTTAAGAGAATACTTCCGGCCGGAATTTATTAATCGCTTGGATGAAATCATTGTTTTTAATCCCTTAACTTTGGAGGATATTAGAAAAATAGTTGAGCTTCAATTTGCTAAAATTAATAAAAGATTAGAAGAAAAGAGAATTGTTTTAGAAATAACCGAGAAAGCAAAAGAATTTATTGCAAAAAATGGTTATGATCCAGAATATGGCGCTCGGCCTTTAAAAAGGTTTATTGAGAAAAATATTTTAGACATTTTGGCTGATAAATTAATTAATCGCGAGATAAAAGAAGAAGCGCGAGTTTTAGTTGATTTGGAAAATAATCAATTAGTTTTGAAAGAAATTCCTAAAAAAACTTTTCTAAAAAGTTATGGAGGAAAAAAAGAAAAGATTAAAAATTGAGTTTAAAAAATTATTTTCGCAAGGAATAAACAAAAATTTACTTCTTTTTTTCTGCTACAGCATTAGTTTAATATGTTTGATTTTTTTCCCGCCTCGCTTTTTATGGCTTTTTATCGCCGCCTTAATTATTATTTTCTGGAAGATTTTTTTTGGTTTATCTTGGTTTAATTTTATATTCTGCTTTCTTTCCGTTTTTCAAATATCAATTTTAGTTGTTTTTTTTCATCGTTGGTGGCTTTTTTTAATTGCCGGCACTCTAATTATTTTATTATTTAAAAAGATATTTAGTCAGTCGCCGAAAGAAATTAAGAAATGGCGACTTATTTGTTTCTACTATCTTTTTTTCTTGTGGATATTGCTTTGTTTAGGAAGTTATAGTCTTTTAAATTTAAATTTTGCTACAAGTTTTCTGCTTTTTGCTTTAGGAATAATAATTTATTCTTTAATTTACTTTCTAATGGAAGAAAAAATATTTTTTTTAAATGGTCTAATTATTATTCTCTTAAATTTAGAAAGTTTTTGGCTGATAAATTATTTAACTCTTCCTCTTCCTTTTCTGTCTCTTTTACTGTTTCTAAATTATTGGTTTATCCTTTATTTTTATTTCTTTCCTCAAACTAATTAAAATTTTTTCAAAGACTTCTTTCAAAATTTCTCTTTCTTTTAAAGAGAAATTTTTTAAAATAAAATTTTCGGCTTTTGTTTTTTTAAGAGAAAAAGGTCGAACACCTATTCTAATGCGCCAGAAGTTTTTACTTTTTAAATGATTTATTACTGATTCAACTCCTTTATGGCCAGCGCTTCCTCTTTCTTTTTGAATTTTAAAATTGCCAATCATTAAATCACTGTCATCGTGGCAAACAATAATATTTTGATTTTCTGTTTTAAAGAAGTTTTTTAATTTTCTCACTGCTTCTCCGGAATTATTCATAAAAACCAAAGGTTTTGCCAAAATTATCAGTTGACCATTAATTTTAATTTTACTAATTTCTGAAAGACAAATCTTATTCTCTTTAAAATTTTCACTATTTAAATAATTTTTTAGCCAATCTAAAAACAGAGCACCAGCATTATGCCGAGTATTTCTATATAATTCGCCCGGATTTCTTAAGCCGATTATTAATACCTTAACCATTAATTTTACTCTTTAGATAATTTTGAATTTCAGAATAATTTTCAAAACCGGCTTTTGGAATCAAAACATAAATGTTTTTTTGTTCATTAGTTTGCGGGTCTGTCCATAAATAGGAAGTAGAAGCGAGGAGTTTGTCCGGTTCTCTGGTGGTTAAACTTAAATAAATAATTTCTTCACTTTTGGTATTTTTAAAGGTTTTAAAGAAATTTAAAGCAGTTTCTAAATCTAAATCAGTAATAAAATGACCTTCCAAAGATTGCCAAATTTTTAGCCAATCTATTAAATTCCAAGAACTGCTTATTTTTGTGATTTTGTCTTTTAAATTGGCCAAGAGTTGCTGCTGATTTTTCATTCGATAAAAATCACCTTCTTTATCATAACGTGACCTGACAAATTTTATCGCTAATTTACCATCTAAATTTCGCCAACCAGCCTCTAATTTAAAAATTTCTGATGGGTTATAGGGATTGACTAAATTTGGATCAACGATATCTTTTTCTAACCAAATAGTTACTCCGCCGATAGCATCCACCAATTTGCCAAAACCGACTAAATCAAAAATTACTACATAATCAATCTCTTCCCCTATAATTTCTGAAACTTTATTTTTTATTAAACTATATTTTTTCGCTTTGCTAAATTGATTAACATAAGAATTTTCCGAAACATAAAGTTCATTTATTTTGCTATTAGTATTAGTCAGGTTATTTTTTACCCATAAATCGCGGGGGATAGAAACTACTGCCACTTTTTTTGTTAAGGAATTTAATTGGACAACAAAAATTGTATCAGTTAAAAGCGCCCCCCTGGAACCATCGCCTGCTATTCCGAGAAAAAGAATGTTAGTTTTTGGTTTTAAGGCAGTCTGTTCCTTTTTGACTAAAACCGGTTGATTGTTGTTTGAGAAGGAAATTAGATATTGCCGTGGCTCTTTTAGTCCCCACAAATAAAAGCCGATTGCTATTCCCAAGATAACAATAAATATCTTTTTTAAACTTTGTTTTAAGAAATGTTGCATTGCTACTATTTAACTAAAAATTTGGGATAAAAGCAATCTTTTAAAAGGGTTTGATTTTTTCTATTTTTTATGCTAATATACCTAGAATTTTTAAAAAGGTATGTGGAAAAAGATAATTTGGGAAAACTTAGAGGTAATGCTTATTGCCCTTTTGATAGTGATTCCGATTCGGGCTTTTGTTATTCAACCATTTATAGTCTATGGCTCTTCAATGGAGCCAAATTTTTATTCCCGCGATTATTTGATAATTGATGAAATCTCTTATCGGTTTCGATCTCCGCTAAGGTATGAAACGGTTGTTTTTAAGGCCCCTAATCAGCCATCTCATTATTATATTAAACGAATAATCGGTTTGCCAAATGAGAGAGTTGAAATTAAAGATAATAAAATATTTATTACCGATGTAAATGGAAAAACTTTTGAATTAGAAGAAAAATATTTAAAAGGAGAAAACGCTAATACTAGCGGCAGTTTGTCTTTAACATTGGGCCCGAATCAATATTTTGTCTTAGGAGATAATCGTTCTGCTTCTTATGATTCTAGAAATTGGGGCCCGCTCGATAAAGATTTAATCATCGGCCGAGTCTGGCTAAGATTGTGGCCTTACAACCGAATAATGGCTTTTTCTCCCACTATCTCAAATTAAAAAATGAAAAATAATTCTAAAAGAAAATCGTCTGTTAAAATAGTTCAAAAACCTCGAGGAATGAAAGATATTCTACCTTCGGAATATTCTTATTATGATTTTATTTTGAAGACTGCTAAAAAGATTTTTGAATATTATAATTATCAAAGAATTGAAACTCCAGTTTTGGAGAAAGCAGAACTATTTTTAAGAGGAGTTGGCAAGGACACCGACGTTGTCCACAAAGAGATGTATTTTGTCAAAACCAAAGAAAAGGGTGAACTTTTAGTTTTAAAACCAGAAGGGACAGCGCCAGTTGCCAGAGCTTATATTGAAAACGCTCTTTTTAACGAACCGCAGCCAGTCAAATTTTATTACTTTTCTCCTTTTTTTCGTCATGAAAAACCCCAGGCTCATAGATTTAGACAGTTTTATCAATTAGGATTAGAGGTAATTGGTTCCGATGATTCCGCTTTAGATGTCCAGATTATTTTTCTTTCCTGGTTGTTTTTAGAAAGTTTGGGTTTTAGTAAAAAAAATTTAGTTATTAAAATAAATAGTATTGGCTGTTCTTCTTGCCGTCACAATTATATTAAAAATTTAGTCAAATATTATAATTTAAAAAAGAAATATCTTTGTTCTGATTGCAAAAGAAGATTAAAAACTAATCCTTTAAGATTGCTAGATTGTAAAAATGAAAAATGTCAGCCAATTAAAGAATCAGCGCCTAATATTTTAGATTATCTTTGTGAGAATTGTCGAGTTCATTTTAAAAGCGTGCTCGAAAGTCTAGATAATTTAGGCATTCCTTATTTTTTAGATAAAACTCTTGCTCGGGGTTTTGACTATTATACCCGGACTGTTTTTGAAGTATTTAAAGAAGGTGAGGATAAATCAAGTGCTTTGGGCGGAGGTGGCCGTTATGATGATCTGCTTAAAATGTTAAAAGGACCAAAAAAAGGAGGGGCAGGAGTTGCTTTTGGGGTAGAAAGATTAATAGAAGAAATAAAACTAATGGGAAAAAAGTTTCCTTCTCCCCATTGTGATGTTTTTCTTATTCAATTAGGAGATAAAGCAAAAAATATCGCTTTTTCCTTATTGGAGAGGTTTAGAAAAGAAGGAATTATAGTCGGAGAAAACTTAGGAAAAGAGAGCCTTAAAAATCAATTACGTTATGCTAATCGTCTAAAGGCAAAATATGTTTTGATTTTAGGACAACAAGAAGTGATAGATGAAACCATTATCTTAAAAGATATGACTTCTGGCTTGCAAGAAGTTGTTCCTTTAGATAAAATAGAGGAAGTTTTAAAAAAATATTTAGAAACTAAAGTTTAATTTATAAAGAATTTATAAAATATGGCTATCGTAATTAAAAGAAAATCAGGTGAATCGGTTACTACTTTTGTTAACCGGGCCAATCAAATTATTAAGAAGAGCGGAATTCTTCTGGAAGCAAGAAAGAGGCGTTTTTATCTTAAAAAACCAAATGAAAGAGCCAAAAAATTATCTGCTCTTCATAAAATCAAAGTTTTAAAAGAAGTAGAACATAAAAGAAAATGGGGGATAATTTAATTTCTCAAATAAAAAATGAAAACCAAAGCAGAAATTTTAATCTATAATTATACCAAAGAGCGTATTCCCAGTAAAAAATTCTTCTCAGAAAAATTAAATGATTTTCTTAAAAAATTAAAAGAAAATAAATCTATAGAAATTGCCTTGGTTTTCGTTAATCCATCCCAAATTAAAAAATTAAATTATTATTGGCGAAAGAAAAATAAAGTTACCAGCACTTTGTCTTTTTCTAGTCAAATTGCTTTTTCTAGAATTAAAGATTTAGGAGAAATATTTTTTTGTCCCCAAAAAATAAAACAAGAGGCGAAAAAATACAAAATTAAAGAATTAAATTTATATTCCAGATTATTAGCCCATAGCCTTCTTCATCTTTATGGTTTTTCTCATTCCTCTAAAACTGATTCTAAAAAAATGATACAATTAGAAAAACTTCTTTTAGAAAACAAATAAATTTTTAATGACTAATCAATATTTAGCAATTGATTTAGGTTCGCATTCTATTAAGGCATTGGTAGGAGTACCAGAGGTTGGCGGTTGGAAGGTTGTAATGCCGGTTTTAAGAAAATCAAAAGGAATAAAATTTGGAGAAATTGAAGATGTTGAGGCAGTAGCAGAAGAAGTTGATAATTTGTTAAGAGAAATAGAGGGATTGATGAAAGGAACGAGATTTAAATCGATAGTAATAGGTATTAACAGTCCTAAAATAGATATTCATTTATCAAAGGGGACCTCGGTTGTTTCTAGAGCTGATGGAATTATTTCCGAAGAGGATAAAAAAAGAGCAGAAAAGGCCGCTCAGGCTTTTGCTTTAAACACCAATCGAAGTTTAATTCAAACTGTTTTCAGGGATTATCTTATTGATGGCACGAGTAAAGTTAAAAATCCCGTTGGCCTTAATGGTTTAAGACTAGAAGCGGAAGCATTACTAATAGACGTTTTTTCGCCAGTGGTAAAAAATATTGATTTATTAAAAGAGGCGATTGGTTTAAATAATGCAACTAAGGTAATTCTTGCTTATGCCGGGGCAGAATTGGCTTTATCAAACCAGGACAAAGAAGTTGGGGCTTTGGCTTTAGATTTAGGAGCCTCCATCACTTCAATGGCAGTTTACGAAAACGGTGAGCTTTTGGATTTAAAAGTTTTCCCTTTAGGGGGAAACAATATCACGAGCGATATTGCAATAGGATTAAAAACCTCCATCGACACAGCCGAAGAGATTAAAATAAAAGAAGGAATAGCCTCAGTAAAAAAAGTTAATCGAGGAGAAAATTTTGATTTAAATGATTATTTTAACGAAGTAGAAGAGGGAACAAAAATTAGCAAAAAATTTTTAGCAGAAATTATAGAAGCGAGATTAGTTGAAATTTTTGATGCTGCAAGCGAAAGATTAAAACAAATTTCTAAGTTTCAGAAATTGGCTGGCGGAGTAGTTCTTTATGGTGGAGGAGCGAAAATGAATTTTGTAAAAGAATTGGCAAAAGAAAAATTCAAGTTACCAGTTAGATTAGTTAAGCCAGAGATTGAATGGTATAAAGAAAATCCAGACCCGACTTTTGTTGGAGTTTTGGGGCTCATGGATTTAAAAATGAAAAGTTTAGAAGTTCCCGCTTTAGAAGGAACGAGTACTTTAGGTAATGCTTGGGATTTTATTAAGCGCCTGTTCAGTTGGTAAAGGACAACATAATAAATAAAAAATAATAAATAAAAGATAAAAAAAGAATGAGTAAAAAAAGAATTAAAAAACAGGAAGTTTCAATTAAAATAGGAAACCAAAATATCAATATAAAAGTAATTGGAATCGGTGGGGCAGGTGGAAATATGGTGACAAGGATGAGAGAGAAAAAGATTGAAGGGGTAGAATTTATAGCTTTGAATACCGATGCTCAGGCTTTGAGATTAACGAGAGCCGATATTAAAATTCAATTAGGCAAAAACGCTTGCCGGGGATTAGGAGCTGGAATGGACCCGGACAAAGGCCGGGAAGCCACACAAGAAAGTTTAGAGGAAATAGATAAAATTCTAAATAATCCTGATTTGGTTTTTTTAGTTTGTGGTTTGGGTGGAGGAACTGGCTCAGGAGGGGCGCCAGTAGTTGCCAATCTTTTAAGGCAAAAAAATATTTTAACTGTATCTTTCGTTACTAAACCTTTTACTTTCGAAGGAGAAAAAAGACAAGAAGTAGCAGAAGAGGCTTGGCAGAAACTTTATAATGAAGTGGATTCAATCATTACTATTCCAAATGATAGAGTTTTTAATCTTGTTGAAGAAAAAACTCCTATTTTGGAGGCTTTTTCTAAAATTGATGATATTTTAAGAATGGGGATAAAAGGAATCGCCGACCTTATTTTTTATCCGGGATTAATAAATTTAGATTATGCCAATATAAAAACTATCTTAACCAACGCCGGCATTACTTTAATGGGAATTGGCAAAGCCACAGGCGAGAATAGAGCCAGGAGAGCCGCTGAGGCGGCAATCTCTTCTCCTCTCTTTGATGTTTCAATTGATGGAGCGAAAAAAATTCTTTTTAATATCAGCGGAGGCAAAGATTTGTCTTTAGTTGAGATTCATGACGCTTCAAGAATAATCACTCAAACTGCCTCTAAAGATGCCCAAGTTGTCTTTGGGACAAGTTTTGACAAAGATTTAAAAAAATCAGAAGTTAAAGTAACTGTGATTGCCGGTTTGTCAGATCAAGAGTTTAAAGAAGTTTATGAAACGCCATTGCCCTTTACTACCAAAGTGCCAATTGAGGATATCACAGAAGAAAAGCCAGAAGAAGAATCTTTTCAAGAGAATAAAGAGATTGAAATTCCGGCCTTTTTGAGAAGACAGAAAAAGAAAAAATAATTTTTTTAAATTTGTATGATTAATTTAAAAAAATTTAAAAATCATATTACCAAAATTGAAAAAAGAGAAGGAGAGATTGTTCCTTTTGACAGGAGTAAAATAGAAGAAGCAATTTTTAAAGCCCTGACTGCAACAGATGAAGGAGGAAGAAATTTGGCGAGAGAACTATCGCACAAGGTTACTAAACTTTTAAATAAACGTTTTAAAAAAGACGAAATTCCCAATGTTGAACAAATACAAGATATCGTTGAAGAAGTTTTAGTTTTAGAAGGTTTGGTTGAAGCGGCTAAAGCCTATATTTTGTATCGAGAACAACGTCGGCTCTCTCGCGAATCTAAAGTCAATCTAGGAGAAGCAATTAGTTTAGTAGATGATTATTTTCTGGAAAATAATTGGGAAGTGAAAGAAAACAGCAATATGGCTTTTTCCCTTCAGGGATTAAACCATTATGTTTCCGCTTATATCTCTAAAAAATATTGGTTAAATAGAATTTATCCTCAGGAAGTGAGAAAGGCAAACGAAGAAGGTGACCTTCATATTCATAATTTAGACATTTTGGGCGCTTATTGTTGTGGTTGGGATTTATATGATGTTTTACTGAAAGGTTTTGGCGGAGTAGTCGGTAAAATTCAGTCAAAACCTCCAAAACATTTTCGTACTGCTTTAGGTCAAGTAGTGAATTATTTTTATACTCTTCAGGGTGAAAGCGCAGGCGCACAGGCTTTTTCTAATTTTGATACTCTTCTAGCCCCATTTATTAAATATGACAATTTATCTTATCGAGAAATAAAGCAATCACTCCAAGAATTTTTGTTTAATTGTAATGTGCCGACAAGAGTAGGATTTCAAACTCCATTTGAAAATATTACTTTAGATTTAAAAGTCCCAGAGCATTTAAAAGAGATGCCGGTTATTCTTGGCGGTCAGCCGCAAAAAGAAACTTATAAAGAGTTTCAGAAAGAAATGGACATTTTCAATCAGGCGTTAACAGAGGTTTATATAGAAGGCGATGCCAGTGGTAGAGTCTTTACCTTTCCTATTCCAACCTATAACATTACTAAAGATTTTGAGTGGGAAAATGAGACTTATAATGGAATTTGGCAGATGACAGCAAAATATGGCATTCCTTATTTCTCGAATTTCATAAATTCTGATATGAAGCCAGAAGATGCGAGGAGTATGTGTTGCCGGTTACGTCTCGACAACCGGGAACTATATAAACGAGGGGGAGGATTATTTGGCGCAAACCCTCTCACAGGCAGTATTGGCGTCGTAACCATTAATTTACCTAGAATTGGCTATCTTTCAAAAACCAAAAAAGAATTTTTTGAGCGACTTTCTCGCTTAATGGATTTGGCTAAAACCAGTTTAGAAATTAAAAGAAAAGTTTTAGAAGATTGGACAGAAAAAGGACTGTATCCTTATTCTCGCTATTATCTCAGTAATGTGAAAAAGATGAGAGACAATTATTGGGGAAATCATTTTTCAACTATTGGAATTATCGGAATGAACGAAGCCTTGTTAAATTTTCTTGATGTGGATATCGGCAGTAAAAGAGGACAAGATTTTAGTTTAGAAGTTTTAGATTTTATGAGAGAAAAATTAGTAAAATATCAGGAAGAGACTGGAAATCTGTATAATTTAGAAGCTACGCCTGCAGAGGGGACCTCTTATCGGCTTGCCTTGCTTGATAAAAAAAAGTATCCAGAGATTATTACAGCCGGTGAAAAAGAGCCGTTCTATACTAACTCCAGCCAACTGCCAGTTAATTATACTGATGATTTATTTGAAGCCTTAAAACTTCAAGATAAACTTCAAACAAAATATACTGGTGGAACAGTATTCCATGCCTTTTTGGGCGAGACAGTTTCTGACCCTAAGGTGGTAAAATCTCTAATAAAAACTGTTTTTGAGAGATTCAAATTACCTTATTTCACTCTAACACCCACTTTTTCAGTTTGTCCTGTTCATGGTTATATTAATGGTGAACATTTCACTTGTCCAAAATGTTTAGTGGAACAACCTTGTGAAGTTTATTCTCGAATTGTTGGTTATCTTCGGCCAGTTTCTCAATGGCACTTTGGCAAGCAAGAAGAATTTCGTTTGAGAAAAACCTTCAAAGTGTAATTTTTATGTTTTTTGGCGGTTTGCAAAAAACAACCTTACTAGATTATCCGGGGAAAGTGGCCGCCACTGTTTTTACTTTAGGTTGTAACTTTTATTGTCCTTTCTGCCACAATCCGGAATTAGTAAATCCTGTTTTAACTAAAAAACAGCCAAAAATTTCCGACCAACAAGTTTTAGATTTTTTAAAAGAAAGACAAGGACTTTTAGAAGCGTTAGTGATTACTGGCGGGGAGCCGACTCTCCATTTTCAGTTAAAAGATTTTATTTCTAAAGTCAAAAAACTTAATTTTTTGGTAAAATTAGATACTAATGGTTCTAATTCTCAAATTCTTGAAGATCTAATCACGAATAAATTGGTTGATTATGTAGCAATGGATATTAAATCTCCGATTAAAAAATATTATTTATTTACTAAAGGCATTGACTATACTTCTGAGATTCAAAAATCAATTGAAATTTTAATGAATTCAAATATTGATTATGAGTTTCGTACAACCTTAGACCCTTTAAATTTAAATGAAGAGGATATTTTAGAGATTAGCGAAATGATTAAAGGAGCAAAAGCCTATTATCTTCAGAAGTTTAAAAATTTTAAAACTTTAGATAATAAATACCAGAAAGTTAATTCTTGGCCAGAAGAAAAAACGCAAAAAGTTTTAGAAAAAATAAAAAATAAATTTTCCATTTGTGAAATCCGTTAAATGAATAAAGGCTGCTCAAAAGCGAAAATTTTTCGCTTAAGTGGGGTGGCTTTTTTATTAGGAATAGTTTTAAGTTATTTTTTTTCTTTTAAAATTCTTCCTTTCATCCTTATAGGAGGAATTTTTTATTTTTTATTTGTCAAAACCAAATTCAAAAGTATTTCTTTTGTTATTCTAATTATTTGTATTATTTTAAGTTTTATTTTTGGTTTTTTAAGATACAAAATAGTTTTAAATTCGCTTTTAGCAAGACCTGATTTATCTTCTTTTTCAAACACTTCCTTTAAAGTAATTTCTAGTTATCCTTTAGAGCAATCTCAAAAATTAATTATTCAGCCGCAAGTCCAATTTAGTCAATTTAAAGGAGGAGTTGTTTATCTTGACTTGAAACCAGATTATTTTAAAGGCGATTATTTAAAAATTAAAAAAGGGCAAATAGTAAATTTAGATGAGCCTTTTTATAGCGATGGACTATTGGTTTATTTTGAAATCAAAAAACCAGAAGTAGAAAAAATAGCCGCCAAATCGATATTTAATCAAGCATTTTTATTTAGAGAAAAACTCAAAAGCATTTTTAATTACTATTTAAAAGAACCTCAAGCCAGTCTTTTAAATAGTTTAGTTTTTGGTCGTAAAGGAAATTTAAATAAAGAAATAGAAGAAAAGATAAATTTGGCTGGCCTTTCGCATTTAGTGGCAGTCTCTGGTTTGCATTTGGTACTTCTAATAAAAATTATTTCCGAATTCTTGAAATTTTTTCCTTTGACAAAAATTATAAAATTTTTCATTTTGATTTTGTTTTTATTATTTTTTAGTCTTTTGGCCGGTTTAACCCCTTCTGTTTTAAGGGCGCTTGTTATGGCTCTTCTTGTAATATTTGCTGAATTAAATTTTAGAATTTATGAACCTTTTAATTCTTTTCTTTTTACTTTATGTTTAATGACTTATTTAAATCCTCTGTCTCTATTTTATGATTTAGGTTTTGAGTTGTCGTTTTTAGCCACTTTTGGCATTATTTGTTTTAATCCGCTTTTAAGAGAACAGAAATTATTTAAGAATCTTAAACTTCCAAATTTTCTGAAATCGTTTGAAGATATATTTTTTGCGAGTCTCTCTTCTTTGATTTTTGTTTATCCTTGGATAATTTTTAAAACTGGTCAGATTATTGCTTTGGTAATGTTAAGCAATCTATTAATTGTTCCGATTATTTCTTGGGTTTTAATTTTTGCCTTTCTTCTGATTATTTTTCATTTTTTCTATTTGCCGTCTTTGGTTTTGGGTTGGTTTTTAAACTTAATTTTGAGTTATATTTTAAAAGTAGTTGATTTTATTAGTTCCTTTAAGATTTTTGTTTTTTGGATTAATCCTAAAATAAGACCAATTTTTCTTTTAAGTTATCTTTTCTTGTTTTTTTATTATTTTAAACTGAAAAAAGAGGTTTTATTTTTAGAAAAAAATGAATAAGCATAAAAAATTTTTTTATTTTCTAATATTTTTAGTAGTCTTAAATTGCTCCTGTTGGGGAATAATTTTTGAGAGGTTGCATTTTAAAGAAAAAGTGGCCTTTCTTGATGTTGGCCAGGCAGATAGCGAAATAATTATTAGTTCTGCCGGAAATATCTTAATTGACGCAGGTTCAAAAAACGTTTTAGAAGAATTATCGAAAGTTTTACCGCTTTCTGATAAAACAATTGATATTTTTATTCTCTCTCATCCAGACAAAGACCATTTTTTAGGCATTTTTGAGGTTTTAAACCATTACAAAGTAAAAGTCGTGATATTAGAAGATATCAGTGAAACCCAAACTCTCTTTCTTCAGTTTTTAAAAGAATTAAAAGAAAGAAAAATTCCAGTAATTTTGGCCAATAAACCTTTAAAAATCTATTGGCAAAAAGCAAATAAAATTTTTGTTTTTTCCACCAAAACTTTAAAACATAAGAGTTCTTCCCAGGATTCTTTAGTTGCCCTTTATGATTTTCATCAAAATGGTTTTCTTTTCGCCGGCGACATTAATCAAGATATAGAAAATCTACTAGTGCCAATCCTAACTAATCTAAAAACAAAAGTTGAAGTTTTAAAAGTAAATCATCACGGTTCAAAAAATTCTTCTTCTTTAAAGTTCTTAGAGTCTCTAAAACCAAAATTTGCCGTCATTGAAACAGGACAGAATAGTTACGGTCACCCTAATCAAGAAGTTTTAGACAGATTACAAGAAGTTGGAGCAGTAATTTTTAGAACTGATTTAGACGGCTCAATAATTTTTACTCTTGATGGCAACGATTTGATTTATTATTCAAAAAAAGATAAAATGTAAGTAAATTACTTTTATGGAACGAATTTGGATTAAAGAAACGCAAAAATACCTAAATCAGGAAATTACTCTCTGTGGCTGGGTTGACTCCCGACGCGACCATGGCAAAATTATTTTTATTGATCTAAGAGACAAAACTGGTATTATTCAACTGGTTTTTACTCCTATAAACAAAGAATTGTATCAGAAAGCAGAAAAATTAAGAAATGAATGGGTAATAAAAGTTTCTGGAAAAGTGAATATGAGACCAAAAGAAATGATAAATCCCAAAATTTTAACTGGCGAATTGGAAATTGAAGTTAAAAATTTGGAAATTCTTTCTCAGGCAAAAACCCTTCCTTTTGATATTTCAACTGACGGCAAAGAAATAAGCGAAGAATTAAGATTAAAATACCGCTATCTGGATTTAAGAAGAGAAAGATTAAAAGAAAATATTTTAGCGCGCGCCAAAGTAATTAAATTCATTCGCGATTTTTTATTTGAGAAAGATTTTGTTGAAATAGAAACTCCGAATTTAACAAAATCAACTCCCGAGGGCGCAAGAGATTATGTTGTGCCTTCACGATTAGAGATTGGCAAATTTTACGCTTTGCCCCAAAGTCCTCAGCAATACAAACAACTTTTAATGGTTGGTGGATTTGAGCGCTATTTTCAAATAGCCCGTTGTTTTCGCGATGAAGACACAAGAGGAGACCGTCAACCAGAATTTACTCAATTGGATTTAGAAATGGATTTTTTGAGTCAAGATGATGTTCTTTCTTTGATAGAAAATATGTTTAAAGAATTAGTAGAAAAATTTTATCCGGAGAAAAAAATCCAGAAATTTCCTTTTGAAAGATTGAATTATAAAGAAGTTATTCAAAAATATCAAACTGATAAACCAGATTTAAGAAAAAATAAAAATGACCCCAATGAACTGGCTTTTGTCTTTATTGTTGATTTTCCTCTTTTTGAGTGGAAACAAACTGAAAATCGCTGGGACGCGGTCCATCATCCTTTTACTAGACCCCAATTTACAAAAGGGGAGACAATGGAAGAACTGATAAAAAGAATGAAAAAAGAGCCCCAGAATATTTTGGCTCACCAGTATGATTTAGTTTTAAACGGATATGAAATTGGCGGCGGTTCCTTAAGAATTAATGAGCCTCAACTTTTAGAAGCAGTTTTTGAAATCTTGGGCCATACTAAAGAAGCAATTAATCAAAAATTTGGTCATCTAATAGAGGCTTTTAGTTTTGGCGCTCCGCCTCATGGCGGAATTGCTATTGGTCTAGATAGATTAATAATGATTTTAAGAAACGAATCCTCAATTAGAGAGGTAATTGCTTTTCCAAAAACTGGTGATGCCAGAGATTTAATGATGAACGCTCCTTCATCTCTTGATGAGTCGCAACTTAAAGAATTACATCTGAAAATAACTTGACAGTTGATTATTTATGTCCAAGCAGAAACGATGGTTAGTATTTCTTATTATCAGTTTGACATTGATTCTCGGATATCTTTTCTATAAAAATTTTGTTCCAAAAAAAGAAACTCAAAAAGTTGAAGAGATAGAAAAGTTAGAAATTTCAGCCGGTGTTGTTCCGCATCATCTTTTAGCTGAAGAAATTATTAATAATTTTTTTGAAGAGTTAAATAGTTCATCTTCTCTTCAAACAGTCATTTTGTTTTCTCCTGACCATTATAACCAGACCGCTTTAACTGGCGGTCATTTTATTACTATTTCTTCTCAAATCATCAGTACTTTGACTCAGAATTCTTTAGTAAAAGTTAATGAGTTCAGTGTTAGTCAAGACCAGGGGGTAATGAATTTAATGCCATTTTTTCAAAAATATTTGCCAGAAATTGAAGTTATTCCAATTTTAATTTCTCCTTTAGCAACTAAAGAGGAAACTAGAGAGTTAGTAGATGAACTGAATAAAATTATTCCTGAAAATACTATTTTTTTAGCAAGCGTTGACTTTTCTCATTATCTTCCTTTGCCTCTTCTCCTCTTACATGATGTAAAATCTATCAGGACTCTTTTGAATTTTGAAGAAGCAGAATTTCAGAAGTTAGATGTTGATTCTTGGCAAGCGCTTTACGCCATAAGATATTTTGCCAAACTCAAACAAATGGAAGAACCTAGAACAATTGGTCATAAAACCAATTATGATTTTATTGAATCTTTGCCAGAAAATTCTTTATTGAACAAAGAAGGTGGAGTTTCTTATTATTCAGTTATTTTTAAGGAAGGGGCAAAACAAGAGGTATCGCAGAATTCAATTCTTTTTGTTGGCGATATAATGATGGCTCGAGGGGTCGCTCAACTATTAGATAAATATGGTTTAGATTATCCCTATAAAAAAATTAAAAATATATTTAGAGGAATAGATGTTGTTTATGGAAATTTAGAAGGGCCAATTATGGCGAATGCGGCACCGGTTTCTTCTCATTCTTTAAGTTTTGCTTATCCGCCAGAGATTGGAGAATTGTTAAAGAATCTAGGTTTTACGGTTTTAAATATCGCCAACAATCATATAAAAGATAAAGGAAATCAGGGTTTAGAAGAAACTCGAAAATATCTTCAAGAAAATAATATTTATTCTTTGGGAGATTATCAAAGTTGTGATTCTAAATATTATTTTCAGAAAGACAATCTCATTCTTATCGGTGCTAATTTAACTTATGGCAATTATAATTGTGTTGAAAAAATCTTAGAAAATGTAGAAAAACTTAAAAAAGAAAATCCTGATTTATATATTATTGTGACTCCTCACTGGGGAGAAGAATATACTTCCTTTCCTACCAAATTTCAGGAAAATACCAGCCATCGATTTATAGATAAAGGAGTAGATGCGATTATAGGCCACCATCCTCATGTTGTGCAATTAGTAGAAGAATATAAAGGAAAACCAATTTTTTATTCTTTGGGAAATTTTGTTTTTGATATGTATTTTTCCAAAGAAGTACAACAAGAACTTGCTGTTGGGCTGGAGATTAATCCTAAAGAAGCAAATTTCTATTTAATTCCCATTAAAAGTGAAAAAAGTCAGTTATCTCTTATGAATAGCGAAGAAACTTCAAATTTTTTGACTTGGCTGTCTAAAATTAGCAGTCCCTCATTGAAGGATTCGATCCAAAATGGTATGATAAAAATAAGTTTAACTAAATAAAAATATGAAGAAAATAAAAATTATTATAGGAATTTTAGCGATTTTAGTTGCGATTAGCGCTGGATTTCTTTTGCGCTCAAAGATGATTTCTAATGTTCCTTTTGAATCTCCAGCGGTTATTTCGCCTACTTCAACTTTACCTTTCTCTCTTAAGGTAAAATCCGCCTCTGCTAAACAATTAATTTCTTCAGAGAACCTTGAACTAAAACCTTTACAAGTTAATCCAAGAATTCCGGCTTATTCTTTACCATTAGATATTTCAAAAATTCAAAATATTCAAAGGGTTTCCGAGTATTTAAATTTATCAGACCAATTATTGGATAAATTGAAAAATAATGGTTTTGTGGTGACAAAAATAGAAGATTTATTTAAGGACCAAATTTATTCTGATGAAAACTCTGAATATTTTTACTCGAAATTGCAATCATTTGGTGAATGTAAAGGCTCTATTTGTAGTGACGAAGAAAAAAAAAGAGGTTTACCAGTGCCTATTTTTATTACTACTGATAGTGTTCTTCATTATTATCATTTAGTATCCTCGTCAATACTGTTAAGTCTTGAAAGAAGTATATTTTTTGATTCTTTGTGGCAAATGGATAAAGATTTATTAGAATCATCAATAACTTTATACAAACAAACAAATGATCCTTTGATTAAAGAAGCAGCAAGAAGGAATATGGCTTATTTTTCTGTGGCTTTGAAATTACTTCAGCCAAAAGATGAACAAATTTTAACTGCTCAACGGTTAAAGGAAAAAGGTGATAATAATAGGTATGACATTATTAAAACAACGTGCGGCTCTTCGTTGACTAATACCGAATGCATCAGCAATTATATTGAAACAATTTTTCCGAACGAATTCTCAGAAAATAGTCTTGAAAAATATCAATTTACCATTCCTGAAGAAGTTAAAAAAGAGGTTAATGAAGAAATTAATTTAATAGAGACTCATCAGGAATGGGAATTTTCCCCAATTTTTATTTACAAAGAAGACTATTCTCAATATGTTCCTCGAGGCCATTATACCAAAGGAGAAAAATTAAAGAATTATTTTAAGGCAATGATGTGGCATGGAAGAATGACAATGCTGATAAACGGCTCTAAAGATTTAAAAGAAAGGGAATCAAGATGTATGCAAGATGGCGTTGTTTCTAAAGAAAACGCTCAAATTCAAACTCTTCAGGCATCTTTAATTAGTCAGGAATTTCACAAAAAAAAGGAAATTCAGGATAAATGGCAAAAAATATATGCCATCACTAGTTTTTTGGTTGGTTATTCTGATGATTTAGGTCCTTATGAATATATTGAAGTGTTAGATAAAGTTTTTGCTGATAATAATATTGATTCTAGTAAGATTGACCTACTTCAGAAAGAATTATTTGATCTCCCTTTTACTCCTCAAATTTATAGTGGTTTAGGCGAATGTCAGCTTCAACCTCCTTATGACAGCGAGCAGGCTCTTAATTATTTAAAACAGACCAAAGGATTCCGTTTTATGGGACAAAGATACACCCTTGATTCTGATATTTTCTTTCGTTTAGTCTCTCCTTTTACTGGAGTTTATAAAGGTTCAAGAGATAATCTTGCTTTTACAACAGTTATCACTGAAACTGGAAGATTAGTTAGAGGATTTCCCCGCGGTTTAGATATAATGGCTTTGCTTGGCTCCAGTAGAGCAAAATATTGGCTTCATCAACTAGGTGATGATAACTATACTCAATATTCCTCTAGTTTTAATGAACTTGAGCAACAAATAAATAATTTTACTGCCTCAGATTGGTTTAAAAATATATATCAAAGTTGGCTTTATACTCTTCAGCCTCTTTTAGAGAAATTTGGTCAGGGTTATCCGACTTTTATGCAAGCCAATGCTTACCAGGACAAATCTCTAATTACTGCTTTATCTTCTTGGGCTCAATTGCGTCACGATACTATTTTAACTATTTTATCCACTAAGCTGAGTTGGATAGAGGGTGGAGCCTCACAAGGCTATGCGCCAGTCAGAGGCTATGTAGAACCAATTCCAGAATTTTACAATCGGCTCTTAGCATTAACTAAAATGACTGAAAAAGGATTGAAAAATCTGTTGACTTCAGGAGAACAAACACAGATTATTCCATCTTCATATTCTGGGCCTTTGGATGAATGGCAAGATATTTTTAATCAATTATCTTTAGTGATTGAAAAACTTTTAGAGATTTCTAAAAAAGAATTAGAAAACGAAGAATTGAATGAGGATGAATATCAATTTATTGATTACTTTGGCGATGTAAGTTCTAGTTTAATAGAGACATTACTTGGAAGAGAGATAAAAAGAAAAGTTGGAGGAGGGGATATTGTTGGAATGGATGCACTTCCTAAAAGCACAGTAGTGGCAGATGTTCATACTGATGGCAACAGTAAGGAGGTTCTGGAAGAAGGGGTTGGTAAAATTAAGGCGATGGTCGTGGCATACCAATTGCCAGATAAAAGAATCTTAATAGGAGTTGGACCGGTGTTTAGTTATTATGAGTTTAAACAACCAATGGACAACCGCTTAACTGATGAAGCCTGGAGATTAATGCTAAAGAATAATCCTCCTCCAGAGCCTGAGTGGGTAAAGTCGTTTAGTTTATAAGGAGAAGAAATATCAGATTTTAAATTGAATCATTTGAGCTATTTTATGATTAAATTTGATAAGAAAAGATATTTTTCTGTCTGGATAATTATTGGAATCATAGGAATATTAATTTTTGTTTTCGGTTTAAATAAATATCGGGAATTTAATATAGTTTTTACTCCCACTTTTCCGGTGTCGGCTGAAGAAAGCAGTATTCATTTATCCAAAAGCGCTTCAGAAGATATTCCTTCTGTTCATAATTACTGTCTTAAAGAAACAGAATTTTCTACCAAAGAAGATGAAATTTTTTGTTTAAGAGAACCTTATATTATCGGTTCAAGAGGAATAGAAATAGATTTATCCACTAATAAAACTTTTCTTTACGATAAAGGCAATTTAGTGGCGGTTTTGCCTTTGCTTTATCAGTCTCCACCTAATGTTTGGCACCAATCGCCAACTGGTTTGTATAAAATTAGAACGAGAGAAAAACTTCACTGGTCTACTATTGGTTTAGTCTGGATGCCTTATTCAATGCAGTATTATGAAGATTTTTTTCTTCATGGTATTCCTTATTATGACGATGGCAGAAAACTTACCACTACTGTTTCTGGCGGTTGTTTAAGATTTGCCGATGAAATAGCGAAAAAAATTTATGATTTTGTAAAAATTGGCGACCCGATTTTAGTATATGCTTCCCTAGATAATCTTCTGGTAAAAGAAGGAATGAGTTTTCCTTTAGATAAAGAAAATAGTTATATTTTTGAGCGTTTTTATAATCCCTCGCGTTATTTTCGCCGATTTTCCGGCGACGGAAATAATCTTTATTCAGATTATTATAATCATACTGGAGTTGATTTTAAACTTAAACCACAGGCAAAAAATAAAAATGTATACGCCGTTCAAGATGGGACTGTAGAAAAAGTTATCTTCACTAATAAAGATGATTATGGAATGGGAAATACAATAATTTTAAAACACCAGCAAGAAAAAGGCTATATTTATTCTCTTTATGCTCATTTGGACACGATGGAAGAGAAAATAAAAGAAGGGGAGACTATAAGAAAAGGAGATATTTTAGGAACAATCGGAAGCAGCGGCTTTGGCTGTCAAAATTATTGGCGAATAGGGAAAAATGGCTGTCAGAGTCAAGACCCGGTAAACGAATCGCTGCATTTTGAAGTTAAAACCGCCCCAGTTTTAGAAAATCCTAAAGGAGGTAAAATTTGCTATAATAAAACTCAAAAATTGGATTATTGTTTTGGTTATGCTCCTCATCCGTTATCAAAATTGGGATATATTGACCCAGGAGATTTTCTTTTAATAGCGAATAGCGTTCAGAATAAGAATCAGAAGAATTAAATATTTAGGAATAAATCAAAAATGAAAAAACATAAAGTAGTTTTAACAATTATTTTTTTAAGTTCATTTTTATTATTTTTTTCTCTGTTTTTATTACCCCGAAAAGAAATAAATGTACGGATTGCTTCAGGCTTTCTTCCTTCGCAGCAATTATCTTTTCTTTCTTCTAATAACTTAAATGATTTAGAGCCGGCGCTTCAAGAATATAAGTTGTTTTATGATTTGAAATGTGAATTAAACATTGATAGTCCAGTGGCAGAAGGAATAATTATTAATAAAAATTTAGACAATAAATCAGTATTTTTTCAAAAACAAATTTATTTAGAAAAACCAATCGCCTCTCTTACTAAATTAATGACTGCGGTAGTAGCCTTCGAGAACATTGACCATAATAAGATTATTACCTTATCTCCAACTGCTATTTCTTCTTTTGGCGACTTTGGCGATTTTAAAGAAGGGGAACAATATAAATTGGTAGATTTAATCAAAGGAATGTTGGTTTCTTCTTCAAATGATGCGGCTGTTGCTTTAGCAGAACAATTATCCCTTAAAAAATTTATTTTATTAATGAATGAAAAAGCAAAAGAATTAAAAATGACCCAAACTATTTTTGTTGACCCCAATGGCCTATCTTCCTATAATCGTTCTACTGCCAATGATCTAATGCTTCTTACTGTTTATATTTTAGAAAGAATGCCGGAAATATTTTCTGCGACTAAAAATTCTCGCTTAGAAATTCCAGAATTAAAAAGTGGCAAGATAAAAGTTATTTATAATATGAATAAATTCGTTGAAAATAAAAATTTTATCGGCGGCAAAACAGGTTTTTTATTAAATCTTGATAAAGGTAGTTTAATTTCTCTTTTTAATTACAAAGATTATATAGTTGCAATTATTATTTTAGACGGAGATTGGACAAATAGATATAAAGATACAGAACTAATTTTATCTTGTCTGCCTTGAAATTTTTAATAATTTTTACTTGATTTAATTAGGGGATTAGTTTAAACTTACAACTATGGATTCAAAAAAAGAAAAAACTTTAGTTTTAATTAAGCCAGACGGGGTTCAGCGTGGTTTAATAGGAGAAGTTATCGAAAGATACGAAAGAAGCGGTTTAAAACTAATCGGTTTAAAGATGGTTTTGGCAACTGAAGATTTAATAGAAAGGCATTATTCAGTTGACCCTGATTGGAAAACAAAAACTGGAGAAAAATCTCTGGAATCTTACAGAATGAAGGGATTGGAACCGCCGACAGAAAACCCAATAGAGTTAGGGGAAAGAGTTTTAAATAATTTAAAAAAATATCTGACTTCAGGGCCGATTATTGCGATGGTTTTTCAAGGAATGAATGCGGTGAAAATTATTAGAAAAATTACCGGAGCCACTGAGCCATTAACTTCTGATGTTGGTACTATTCGGGGAGATTTTACAATTGATTCTTATGAGGTGGCAGATATAGACGGTCGCGCAGTAAGAAATTTAATTCACGCTTCTTCTTCTGTTTGGGAAGCGGAAAAAGAAATTGAAATCTGGTTTAAAAACGAAGAATTAATTTCCTATCGTTTAGTAGGAGAAGCAATTCTCTACGATGTTAATTTAGATGGAATTTTGGAGTAAAATTAACATTTCGAATTTATGAAGAAAACTATAAAAGTAAATATTAATCGCAATAAATGCTTAGGCTGTGGAATGTGCGTTAATTTATGTCCAGAAGTTTTTGAACTAAAAAATGGAAAATCCAGTCTTAAGGAAAAAGTAAATTCAGAAAAATACAAAGATTGTGTTAGAGAAGCAATCCAAAATTGTCCTGTTCAAGCAATTAAAATGAGTTAATTTATATAGCAAGCTTAAACTAAAAGTATTTATTTGTTTCAGGAGTAAAATCATTTGTAATTTTAAAATTATTTACTCCAAAGTATGTTTTTTGACTTATAACTGAAAACGTGCAATTAAACTAGACTCAACATTATTAGCAGTAATTTTTTGTAATAATTTTATGGCGGGCCGTAGCGTAGTGGTAGCGCGCACCTTTGGGGTGGGTGAGGTCGTGGGTTCAAATCCCACCGGCCCGACTCAGGGAATATTTTTTATGAGTTTAATTGTTCAGACCAAAGGATTTGCTGATTTTATCAATATCACAGAATTGGTTGAAAAAGAAATATTAAAAAGCCACGTTTTGGAAGGCGTGGTAGTTTTATTTATTAAAAGCACAACCGCCGGTTTACTGCTTTTAGAAGACGAAGAGGGGCATCTTTCAGATTTAAAGAAAACCTTCGAAAAAATTGCTCCTGCTGATAGTGTTTATAAGCATAACGAAAAATGGCAAGATGAAAATGGAGATGCTCATATAAAATCTGTTTTCTTGAAACAAAATTTAATTATTCCTTTAAAAGAAGGAAAACTTGATTTAGGCAATTGGCAGAATATTTTTTTGATTGATTTTGATAATAAACCAAGAGAAAGAGAAATTATTCTTAAAATAATCCCATTATAAAATGAGTCCTTTATTTTATAGTTTAATTAGCGCTGTAATCGTGAGTTTGATTTCTTTAATCGGACTTATATTTCTGGCTTTCAAAATTAGAACTCAGAAAATAGTGGAAATCTTAGTTGGTTTTGCCACTGGCGCTTTATTCGGAGATGCTTTCCTGCATCTGTTACCAGAAAGTATAGAAAAATTAGAATTTCCATTTTTGGGCATTTTAATTTTGATAGGAATTTTTTTGTTTTTTATTTTAGAAGAATTTATTTGCTGGCGACACTGCCATTTAGAAACTACTGAGTCTCATCCTCATTCAGTGGCTTTTATGAATCTGGTTGGCGATGCTTTGCATAATTTTTTTGATGGTTTAGCAATTGGAATAAGTTTTTTAACTAACTTTTCTTTAGGTCTAACTACTACTTTAGCAATCATTTTTCACGAAATTCCCCAAGAAATTGGAGATTTTGGAATTTTAGTCTACGCCGGTTTTTCCAAAAAGAAAGCACTTATTTTAAATCTTTTGACGGCATTAACCGCTGTTTTGGGCGCAGTTTTACCTTTTGTGTTAAAATTGAACTTTGGACAATTGAACATATTTTTACCAATTATTAGCGGTGGTTTTATTTATATTGCCGGTTCAGATTTAGTGCCCTTAATTAAAAATCAAGATAAAAACCACAAATCTTTAAAAAAATCTTTTGTCTTTCTCTTGGCAATGATTTTAGGCGCTGCCTTAATGTATCTATTACTTTTAGGAGAGTAAGAACCATATGAAAGGGAAAAGATTAACGCGGTCATTTTATACGCGGCCGACACCTATCGTAGCTAAAGATTTATTAGGTAAATATTTAGTGAGAAAAATTAATAAGAAAACTCTCATTGGAAAGATTATTGAGACCGAAGCATATATTGGTCCAAAAGATAAAGCCTCTCATGCTCACAAAGGAAAAAAGACACCAAGAAATCAAGCAGAATTTTTAGAAGGTGGTCATATCTATATTTATTTGGTTTATGGAATGTATTGGCAGTTAAATATTACTACTTATAAAGAGGGGAAGCCGGAGTGCGTGCTAATTAGGGCCTTAGAGCTCATAAATAAAAGCAAAAAATTCAAAATTAAAAATCAAAATTCAAAATTATCAAATTTAACTAATGGTCCTGGAAAGTTATGTAAATGGTTGAAATTAGACAAATCTTTTTATGGAGAAGATTTAACAAAAAGCAAAAGAATTTGGTTAGAAGATTGGGGAGAAAAAATAAAATCCTCTCAAATTTCAAGAACTGCTCGTATTGGTATTGATTATGCCGGTCCTTTTTGGAGTAAAATAAAATGGCGATTCGTGTTAAAATAAAGGATATGAAAAAAATTAATTGGCTAATAATCTTAATAATTCTTCTAATAGGCATATTTCTTATTTATTCAAAAACCAATCACTTGCCGCCAGTTAAAGAAGATAATAAAATAAAAGTTTTATTATATTATTACAACCCTTCGTTAGACAAAGATGAATCTAATAATATTTTATGCTCAGAGAAAGGCCTAGTAGCAATTGAAAGAGAGATTCCTTTTACTAAAACCCCAATAAAAGATACCCTAAATTTTTTGCTAAGAGGGAAAGAGAATCTCTCTCCCGAAGATATAAATAAAGGAATTACTACCGAATTTCCTTTAGAGGGTTTTATTTTAGAGGAAGTAAATCTAAAACCAGACGGGACTTTAATTTTAAAGTTTGATGATTCTTTAAATAAAACTTCAGGTGGCTCTTGTCGGGTTAATATTTTGTGGCGTCAAATAGAAAAAACCGCCAAACAATTTAAAGAAGTAAAAAAAGTGGAATTTTTGCCTGAAGGACTTTTTCAGCCCTAATCTATTTTTCTTATAATGGTTGCGTTTATTAAACAATTTCTGATTTTTATTTTTTTACTGGAAAGTTTTATTTCTTCTCATCCATCGGAATTTACTGCTATTTTTAAAAAACAGTTGACTTTTCAGGAAAAATTAGGCCAACTTTTAGTTTTAAATATCACCCCTTCCACTCCTAAAGAAACCATCGTTAAAGCGATAAAGGATTATAAAATAGGAAATTTTAACATCACTGGTTTGTATACCAAAGAAAGCGACCTCAAAACAAACATTGATTTAATCAATGATTTAAGCGCAAAGTATTTGAAAGCCAAGCCTTTTATTGGTGCCGATGAAGAAGGGGAAGTTAGAAGAATCTCTTGGTTTAATTTTAAAAAACAAAAAGATCTAAAAGATATTAGCGAGGCTTATTACGAGGCTTATCAGAAAGGCAAGGCTTTAAAAAATTTAGGGATTAATATGATTTTTGCGCCAGTTTTAGATTTTACTGAGAATTCCAAAGATTATATTTGGCCAAGAACTTTTCAAAAAGATAAAGAAACAACAATACAATTAGCCGAAGCAATGATGGATGGTTTTTCAGATAGTTCGATTATTTCTGTTGTTAAACACTTTCCCGGTTATCTTGATTCTGATTTAAATCCTCACGGAAAAATTTACGAGTCAAAACCATTAAAAGATTTTTCCTCGTCAATAGAAGTTTTTGAAAATGTTTTAAAAGACAAAGGAGTTTTTGGAGTAATGATTGGGCATTTAGTGATTGAAGAATTTGGCCAAAAACCTATTACTCGTTCAGCAGAATTTGTTTCGGATTTTAGGAAAAAATATTCTTATCAGGGGCTGTTAGTGACTGACAGCATAGGAATGGCTTCCTATCGCTTAAATGACACTTTTAAAGAGAGCGCTTTAGAGACTCTTTTGGCGCGCTATAATCTAATAATTCTTTCTTCTAATACTAATGTGTCTTTTGAAATTGTTGATTATCTTTTAAAACAACTAGACAAAGAAGAAGTCCAGAAAGCCATTGATGATTCTTTTCTAAAAGTCTATCTCATAAAGCAGTTGCTCTTGAAAAATTAAAAATTTTTTGCTATAATATTAGAGGTCGAAAAAAATAAATTAAAAATAAAAAATATGGCACTAGTTCCGTGGAAACCCCTTTTTGATTTGGACAACTTCTTTGAGGATGAGGACTGGCTTCTGCCGGTTTTTCCAAAAGGAAGAGTAACTCCAGCCTTAAATCTTTATGAGACTGATAAGGAAATAGTTGCCGAAATCGACGCTCCTGGAATTGACCCTAATAAGACAGAAATAGCAATTGATAACGGTTATTTGAAGGTAAGAGGAGAAGGTGAAGAGGAAAAAGAAGAGAAAAATAAAAATTATTGGCGCAAAGAAATTAGTCATCATTCTTTCGAAAGAACATTGAGATTGCCTCAGGATGTGGAAGAAGATAAAGTGGAGGCAACTTACGACAAAGGAGTTCTTAAAATTGTTATGCCGAAAAAAGAAGTGGTCCAGCAAAAAGGGAGAAAAATTCAAATTAAATCCAAATAAATTAAAAGATTTCAAAACAAAACTCCGCTTTGCATTTACAGCGGAGTTTTGTTATTATTAAGGATAATATTATGATTACTTACGATGATTTTTCTAAAATAGAATTAAGAGTGGCCAAAATACTTCAAGCAGAAAGGGTAGAGAATTCTGAGAAATTGATTAAATTAAAAATCAAAGTTGGCGAAAAAGAAAAACAGATTGTGGCAGGAATCGGCAAATTTTATAAGCCAGAAGATTTAATAAACAAATTGATTGTTATTGTAGATAATTTAGAACCAAAAAAATTAATGGGTTTGGAAAGCCAGGGCATGCTTTTGGCAGCCTCAAACGAAAATGAGCTTTCTTTAATTATCCCTGATAAAGAAATAAAAGACGGCAGCCAAATTAAATAAATCTATGATTTCAAGAGATGAAGCCTTAAAAATTTTAAATGACAATATTAAAAGCCAGAATTTAATTAAACACTCTTTAGCAGTAGAAGCGATAATGAGAGGTTTGGCCAAGTTTTTTAAAGAGGACGAAGAAAAATGGGGAATTTTAGGATTACTTCATGACATTGATTACGAAAAAACAAAAGACAAACCAGAGGAGCATTCTTTAATTGGCAGCCAAATGTTAAAAGAAATGGGTTTTGAAGAAGAATTTACAAGAGCAGTTGCCTCCCACAATGAAATCCATAATATTTTGCCCGACTCTTTAATGGCAAAAGCCTTATTTGTTTCAGATCCCTTATCTGGTTTAATTGTGGCTTCGACATTGGTTCTACCTTCAAAAAAGATTTCTGATTTAACAGCAGAAAATGTTTTAAACCGTTTTAAAGAAAAAGCCTTTGCTCGCAGTGTTAACCGCCAGCATATTTTAAAATGCGAAGAATTTTTAAACCTTTCCTTAGAAAAATTCATCGAAATTGCCCTAAATTCAATGCAACAAATTGCTACTGATTTAGGTTTGTAAAATTATTAAAGGAGAACAGTTCTCCGCAAGTTTACGGAGAACTGTTCTCCGTAAACTTTTTTGTAAAAAAAGATATGATTACTTTAAAAGAAGTTCAAAAAAATAAAGAGATTTTAAATTTTATTAAAGAAAGCGACAAAACTTTAAAAACAATTGGTTATACTGAACACAGCTTATCCCACGCCAATCTAGTTTCCGAAAGAGCGATAGAAATCGCCAGAGAAATTGGTTTTAACAAAGAGGGGCAAGAAATGTGTGCCATTGCTGGTTTTTGTCATGATATAGGAAATTTTTTAAGCCGCTCTCACCACCACTATTTAGGCTCGCTTCTTTTTTATCAAACTTTTAAAGATAAATACCCAATAGAAGAAATTGCGCCGATAATGCAGGCAATCGCTGTTCATGACAAAGATGAATTAGAAATTCCCAGTTCAATTTGTGCCGTGCTGGTAATTGCCGACAAATCAGATGTTAGACGTTCTCGGGTTTATGCAAAAAGTTTTCAAGAAATTAATAGTGATATTCACGATAGAGTAAATTATGCGACTAAAAAAAGCGAAATTAAATTTATCAAAAACAAAAAAATAATTTCTTTGACTTTAAAGATAGACACAAAAATCACGCCAGTGATGGAGTATTTTGAGATTTTTACTCAAAGAATGGTTTATTGTCGAAAAGCGGCTGACTATTTAGGCTATAAATTCGGTTTAAAAATCAACAATTTTATTTTGCTTTAAATATATGAAAAAAAGAATTATTAACCAAAGAAAAAAAGTGAGGCAAATTAAAGTTTTAAGGCCAAGTCGGCTTTCTTGTCAAAGCCATAAATATCATTTTAAGAAAGCCAAAAGAATTAAAGCCAAGAAATCTAAATAAATGTTTAATCTTTTAAAAAAGACCGATAAAGAACTATATCAATTGATTTCAAAAGAAGTTCAAAGACAAAAGCAGACTCTTGATTTAATTGCTTCAGAAAATATTGCTCCAACCGCAATATTTGAAGTTTTAGGTTCGCCTCTGGTCAATAAATACTCTGAAGGCTATCCTTTTAAACGATATTATCCAGGTAATTTTTATTATGACAAGATAGAAATTTTAGCTCAAAAAAGAGCCCTAAAAGCCTTTAATTTAAAAGAAGAAAATTGGGCAGTCAATGTCCAGCCTTATTCCGGTTCTCCAGCAAATTTAGAAGTTTATAACGCCTTACTTCAGCCAAAAGATGTATTTCTCGGGATGAGTTTAGCAAGCGGCGGTCATTTAACTCATGGCCATTTTGTTAATTTTTCCGGTAAAATTTACAAAGCAATTCAATATGGTTTAAATGAAAAAACTCAATTAATAGATTATAAAGAAGTGGAAAAATTAGCGAAAAAATATAAACCGAAATTAATTGTTTGTGGCACCACTTCTTATCCAAGAAAAATAGACTTTTTGAAATTTTCTCAAATCGCCAAAAAAATTGACGCTTATTTAATGGCAGATATTTCCCATATTGCTGGTTTGGTATTAGCCGGTCTCAATCCTAATCCTTTTAAGTATTGCGATATCGTGACCACCACCACTCATAAAACTTTGCGCGGTCCAAGAGGAGCGATTATATTTGTCAACAAAAAATCTAAAATTGCCAAAAAATTTAAAATAGATTTAGAAAGTCAAATTAACAAATCGGTTTTTCCCGGGATGCAAGGCGGTCCACATAATAACGTTACCGCCGCGATTGCTTTAACCCTAAAATTAGCCCAAAGAAAAGATTTTAAGCAATATCAAAAACAAATTTTAAAAAATAGTAAAACCTTGGCTGAAGAATTAAAGAAATTAGGTTTTAAATTAGTAACTAATGGCACTGATAATCATTTGACGGTAATTGACTTAAGAAATACTGATTTTTCTGGGATTGAAGCAGAAAGAATTCTTGAAAAAGCGGCCATTGTTGCTAACCGAAATGTTGTCCCCGGTGATTTAAAGCCGTTCAAACCTTCTGGAATTAGGATTGGCACTCCTTCAATTACCTCAAGAGGAATGAAGGAAAAAGAAATGCAGATTATCGCCAATTGGCTTTACCAATTATTGATAAAAAAAGAAAAACCAGAAACAGTTAAAAAAGAAGTTCTTAAACTGCTTAAAAAATTTCCCATTTATGAGAAAGGATAAAATCGCGATTGTTTTTGGCACCCGGCCGACTTTTATTAAAATGTCATCTTTAATCAAAACTCTTTCAAAAAAGAGGGCTAATTTTTTTATCATTCACACTGGTCAGCATTATTCAAAAGAACTAGATAATGTATTTTTCGAAGAATTAAAAATTTTAAAACCAGATTATAACTTAAAAATTGGCTCTGGCACTCATGGTTATCAGACTGGAATCGGCTTAATTGAAATCGAAAAAATCTTTTTAAAGGAAAAGCCAAAATTAGTTTTAGTTTATGGAGATACTAATTCAATGTTAGCCGCTGCTTTGGCGGCAGCAAAACTTCATCTGCCCTTGGCGCATATTGAGGCTGGCTTGCGTTCTTACGATAGATTTATGCCAGAGGAAATTAATCGGATTTTGGCTGACCAGATCGCTGATTATTTATTTGCGCCAACCAAAATTGCAAAACAAAATCTTTTAAAAGAAGGAATATCAAAAAATAAAATTTTTGTGGTTGGGAACTTAATTGTTGACACACTATTTCAAAATATTAAAATCGCCAAAAAATACGACAAAATTTTTAAGGATTTAAAAATCAAAAAAGAAAAGTATTTTTTGATTACCGCTCACCGTTCAGAAAATGTTGATTTTAAAGACAAATTAAAAGGAATTTTAGAAGGATTAAATTTAATTTACAAAAATTATCAGTTGCCAATTATTTATCCAATTCACCCCCGCACTCAAAAAATGATAGAAAAATTTAAATTAAAAGTTCCTGAAGGAGTAAAAACTATTAAACCCCTGGGCTATTTTGAGTTTTTGAATTTATTGATGAACGCTAAATTGGTTTTGACTGACTCAGGCGGCATTCAAGAGGAAAGTTGCATTTTAAAAATTCCCTGTGTGACTTTAAGAGAAAATACCGAGCGACCGGAAACTTTAAAAGTGAAAAGCAACATTTTAGTTGGCACCGACCCTTTTAAAATTTTAAAAGGAGTAAATACGATGCTTAAAAGAAAAAGAAGTTGGCAAAATCCTTTTGGCGATGGAAAAACCTCTCTAAAAATCATTAAAATTTTAAAAAAAGAAAGATTTTTGTTATAATTTTAGATATGAAAGATTTCGTTGTTGGCGATAATTTGGCTTTTGAACTCTCTAAACTTTTAGGTTTTGACTACCTTAAAGTAGAGGAAAGAATTTTTTCAGATGGCGAAGTGCTGCCGAAATTAGAAAAAGAGCCAAAAATCAATCAGGCGATTTTAATTTACCAAAAGAAACAACTGGAAAATATCAATTCTTACTTAATCAAGTATCTTTTTCTTTCAAAAAAACTAAAAGAAATTTCTCAAAAAGTAATAGGAGTAATGCCTTATTATCCTTACGCTCGGCAAGATGCGGTTTTTTTGGAAGGAGAACCCGTTTCTTCCCTGTATCTGGCACAGATTTTGGAAAAGAGTTTGGACATTTTTATTACTTGCAATCCTCACGAACATCGGCAAAAACTTTCTGATTTATTCACTATTCCTGCTTATAATGTTTCTCTTTTTAAAGAAATGTCTGAATTTTTTAATGATTTTGATTTAAAAAAGACGGTTTTGGTTGCCCCAGACAGAGAAGCAAAAACTTTTATTGACGAATTTTCCCAAAATTTTTCTTCAGAAAAATATGTTTTTTTAAAACAGCGAAATGCGCAAACCGGCGATATTGAATTTTTAGAGTCAGATTTTGATTTTAGAGATAAAGAGGCAATTATTGTTGACGATGTTTTGAGTACTGGCAAAACTTTATTAGAGATCGCTCAAAAAGTTAAAAACAAAGGAACAAAAAGTGTCAGTTTTGCTTTTGTTCATCTTTTAAACGAATCGGCAATGGATTTAATAAAAAGTGTTTCTCCGAAAAAAATTATTACCACCAATACTTTGGAAAATCGTTATTTTAAACTTAATATTGTAAAGCCTTTAGCAAACTTTTTAAAGGAAAATATTTTTTAACTATGGAAGAAATTGGAGAAGAAAAAAATGGCGCTTTTTTTCTAAAAGCAAAATATTTGGATATAAAAACCGGCCATCCTTGGGTTGTAGTTGTTAATGACCAGGATGCAAAAACTTATGGCATTAGAGCAGGTGATGAATTACTTTTAAAATGGAACCATAAACAGACAGAAGTTGGAGTTGACTTGACAAAAGAATTGGTTAATCAAGGAGAAATTGGCCTTTTTCAAGACATTACTCTAAGATATAAGATTAAAGAGGGTGATATTCTGGAATTATCTTTAACCCAACCGCCTCCTTCGCTTGAAAGCATCAGAAAAAAACTTTTAGGTAAAAAATTAACTTATGAAGAAATCAAGGGAATAATGGCAGATATTGTCGATTACCGGCTGGATGATATTCAGATTGCTTTTTTTCTGGCTTCTTCTTTTCAGAAAAACGGTTTTTCTGAGGAAGAAATTTATTATATGACAAAGGCAATGGCAGAAACCGGAGAAATGATTTTTTGGAACAAAGAGATTGTGGCAGATAAACACTCAATTGGCGGGTTGCCAGGCAACCGCACGACGCCGATTGTTGTTTCCATTATTTCCAATTTAAATATCTTTATTCCCAAAACTTCTTCCCGAGCCGTAACTTCAGAAGCCGGCACTGCAGATGTGATTGAAGCAATCGCGCCGGTGGAATTTTCTCTGGAAAAAATAAAAAAAATAGTTAGTGAAGTCAATGCTTGTTTGGTTTGGGGTGGTTCTTTAAGATTGGCGCCGGCAGATGACAGAATTTTAAGAATAAGTTATGAGTTGGGAATAGAGCCTTATTCAAAAATGATTGTTTCTATTATGGCAAAAAAGGTGGCGATGGGTGCGACTCATCTGGTAATTGATATGCCAATTGGTCAAGGAGCGAAAATTTCTGATTTTTCCGAAGCAAAAAAAGTCAAAAAAACATTTCTTTATTTAAGCAAAAAGTTCAATATCAAAACAAAAGTGATTATTGAAAAAATGAACGGTCCAGTTGGCAGGGGAATAGGACCGGCTTTGGAAATTAAAGATGTTTTAAAAGTTTTGGAGCAGAAAGAAGACCGACCCCTTGATTTGGAAAAAAGAGCAATAAAATTAGCTGGCGCCCTTTTGGAATTAACCAAAAAAGCGCCAGTTGGAAAAGGAGAAACAATCGCTTTGAATCAACTGAAAAATGGCGGCGCTTTAAGACAGTTTAAAAGAATAATTGAGGCTCAAGGAGGAATCAAAGATATTTCTTCAGATAAAATTTCTTTAGGCCAAGTAAATTATGAATATAAAACAGATAAAGAGGGGATGGTTTCAAAAATTGACTTAAAAGAATTAGTAAGGCTAACGCGTCTCTTGGGCTCTCCTTCGACCAAACAGGCTGGGATTTATTTAAATAAAACTATTGGCGAAAAAGTTAAATTAGGGGATACTTTGTTTACTCTTTATACTAACAGCGGCCAGCGTCTTAATTTAACTTTAGATGAACTCAAAAAAATTGAGTTATATAAAATATTATAAATTTTTTTTGGTTATCCAGGAACTCAAATGGTTTTTAAATTCAAGCCTTAAAAAAATGCCGCTTCATTAATTTTAATTCATAATCATCCTTCAGGCGACCCAGAACCATCGCAAGATGACCTTGAAATTACCAAGCGTTTGAGAGAAGCCGGACAAATTATGGGTCTTGAGATTATCGACCATTTGATTATTAGCCATAATAACTATTTTAGTTTTAAAGAGCACCAACTAATGAAATAATTTACTAGAATTAGTATCTTATAAATCGGTCCCTGTCAGGGAATTTATAGCTAACTTACTAATAAATCCTCAGTTTGCTCCTGGGGGTATTTGTGGTATAATACTATAAATAAAGTGAGAAAAATGGATAGGAATAAAAAAGAGAGTGAGATAAATAATAATGTAAAATTGATATGGATAAATTAGAAGTATTAATTCACAAAATCATTGCTTTTCGTGACGCTCGAGATTGGAAACAATTTCATAATCCTAAAGATGTTGCTTTATCATTAGTTCTGGAAGCTACTGAAGTAATGGAACTTTTTCAATGGAAAAATACAGAGGAAATTACAGAGTATATCAAAACAAATAAAAATGATATCGGAGAAGAATTAGCCGATGTTTTATATTGGATTCTATTAATGAGTCACGATTTAGATATAGATATTCTGGAGACGTTAGATAAAAAACTTTTAAAAAATGAAGAAAAATATCCAATCGAGAAGGCAAAAGGAAATCATGCAAAGTATAATGAACTATAAATTGCAATGAGCGAACTCAAAGATTTTAAAATACAAGGTCACAGGAAGAGACTTAGGGAACGTTTTTTGATTAATGGGCTTGATGGTTTTCTCGATTATGAAATAGTAGAATTACTATTAACACTTGGAACTCCCAGAAAGGATTGTAAGCAAATGGCTAAGGATGCGATTCAAGAGTTTAAGGGACTTCATGGCGTATTAGATGCGTCGTTAGAAGAATTACAGAGAATTAAAGGAATTGGACCTTCTAATGCATTTGGCATCAAACTTTTTCAGGCTGTCTCCGAAAGATATGCAAAAGAGAAAATCTTTACAAAAATTTCGCTTACTTCATCCATAGAAGTCGCTGATTTTTTAAGACAAAAGATTGGTAAAGAAAAGAAAGAGCATTTTTTTATTTTAATGTTGGATAGTCGTAATCGCTTAATTAAAGATATGGATATTTCAATCGGTATACTAAATGCTAATCTGATTCATCCGCGAGAAGTTTTTAAAGAAGTTATCGATAACAGTGCTGCATCTATTATTTTAGCTCATAATCATCCATCTGGAGACCCAGAGCCATCGTCTGAGGATGTAGCAATTACTAGACGCCTCGAGGAAGCAGCGAGAATTTTTGATATTGAAATTCTTGATCATGTCATTGTTACAAGAGATACTTTCGTTAGTTTAAAAGAACAAAATCTAATGTAATCTTATTTTTTTCTGTATGATTCTATACGAGGGGCCAATTGAACAATTTAATGATGATGTAATGCATAATTGCATTGCAGATCGTACTGCTGAAAAATATCAAGCGTATTATAAAAAGAATCCATCTCGAGCCGAGTATAGATCTTGGGCTACTTCACTTGCTATTTTAAACAATAGTTTTATTTACGCTGGTCTTAAAGATAATCATATCATTGTTGAATATGAACTGCCGTATTCTTCACGGAGGATTGATATTATACTTTTTGGCCACGATATGAAGGGGGAGGAGAATATCGTGATAATGGAGTTAAAGCAGTGGTCTAATTCAGAAGTACAAAGTGCTGAAACTGAAGGAAATGTAATCGTTAATTACGGTCAATTTCAAAGAGAACAACCTCATCCTGCCTTACAAGTGCAAGGTTATTATTTCGGTCTTAAAGATTTTCTTAAAATTTTTCAAGAGAGTAACGCACCGCAATTAAGTGCATCTGTATATTTGCATAACTATTCAAAATTTAAGAATGCTGTGCTTTTAGCTCCAGAATATTCTAAATTAATTAAAACATTCCCGTTATTTACAAAAGAGGATGCAGTTGAACTAGGTAGATATCTGAAACAACGACTTCAAGGTGGTAAAGGAAAAATAATCTACGAACGTTTTGCAACAAGTTCCATTCGGCCAACTAAAAGATTGCTCGATCATACGAGTGAAATGATAAATAAACAACAGATTTTTAATTTAATTGATGAACAAATTGCTGCATATAATACGATAATGCATAAAGCAAAACAACTCGCTAAAGTAAAGCAAAAATCAATAGTTATAGTAAAAGGAGGGCCGGGAACAGGTAAATCTGTAATAGCGTTAGAAGTTATGGGAGAACTTTTGCGAGAAGGGAAATCGGTGATGCATGCCACTGGTTCAAGTGCTTTTACAAATACCTTACGAGAGTTAGTAGGATCGAGGGCAAGGTCACTTTTTAAATTCTTTAATAGTTTTACTAATGCGACAGAAAATTCTATAGATGTATTGATTGCTGACGAAGCGCATCGGCTTAGACAATCGAGCAATAATAGATTTATGCATCATGAAGAAAAATCAAATATGCCACAAATTGATGAACTATTAAAAGTAGCAAAATTATCGATATTTTTTATCGATGAATACCAAATTGTAAGACCTACTGAAGTTGGGAGTGTCGCTATGATCAAGGAAGCTGCAAAACGTTTTGGAATTCCTGATAAAGAAATAGTTGAATTTGAATTAAAAACTCAGTTTCGTTGCTCTGGTTCAGATGCATATTTACAATGGTTAGACCATATGTTAGATATCCGCGAGACAGAGATAACAGAATTTGATCCTAAAATGGAGTTTCGTATTTTCGATAATCCATCTGATATGATGTCTGAAATTAGAAAGCGAAACGAAGAAAAACCTAATTCAGCTCGTATAGTGGCGGGTTTTTGTTGGCCATGGAGTTCTCCTAATAAAGATAACTCCTTAGTAAATGATGTAAAAATTGGAGATTTTGAAATGCCTTGGGAGAATAAAAACCAATTTTGGAAATGGGCAACTGATGTTTCTGGAATGGAACAGGTTGGAACGGTATATACGGCTCAAGGATTTGAATTCGATTACATTGGCGTAATTTTTGGAAACGATTTAATATTTGATCCTGCTACAAATAGATGGCGAGCAATTCCTGAAAATTCTTACGATTCGCAGGTCAAACGTAATAACGCTAATCTTACAGATCATTTAAAACATGTATATCGTGTGCTTTTATCTCGAGCGCATATTGGGGTATATATCTATTTTATGGATAAAAATACAGAAAAATATTTTAGAGAACATTTGCCAGAAATAACAAAATGAAGTTAGTTGTGCAATTAGTAGAATAATATTATTCATTATGAAATATCGAGTTGTAGTGTTTGATATGGATGGCGTACTAGTAGAAAATGACTCTAGTTGGGTTACAGTTCATGACCATTTTAAAGTCAACAATAAAGATTCGTTTAAAAAATATTTGAACGGCGAAATTGATTATTGTGAATTTATGAAACGAGATATTGCTTTATGGCCAAAGGTCAATATTAAGGATATAGAACACATTTTTAATAAAACTCAACCCATAGAAGGAGCTAAATATGTAATAAACGAATTAAAAAAGAAGGGTTTTATTACGGCTTTAGTAAGTGCTGGAATAGATGTTTTAGCAAATAGAATTAATTATGAGCTAGGTTTAGATTATGTATTTGCTAATAAATTAGATATTGATGATAGGGGAAATTTAACTGGCACAGGACAATGTACAGTAGAACTTTTAAGAAAAGATTTAATAGTTACAGAGCTATCAAAGCAATTAAATATTCCTCTAGCTGAATTTGTGGCGATTGGAGATAGTAAATACGATATACCTATGCTTAAAGTAGTAGGTCTATCCATAGCATTTCATCCAAAAGATAAAGAAATTCGGAATGTCGTTGATATAATCGTAGAACACGATAATATAAATAAGATATTAGATTTTTTATAAATTACTCTTTATTTTGAATATGATTATACTTGTGACTATATAAAATTAGAATTGAGCTATGGTTATAAAATAAAGATTTTAAAAATTGACATTAATATTATGGCTAAACGTTATAAACAAGATAGTTGGTTGGATCTATTTTGGGATATCGGTTCGATAGTTTTGGGGTTATTTATGGTATATATGTTTTTTTTATATTTTTTAAATAGAAATAGATTTAATCAATGGCTTATATATTTAATAGTTATAGGTATCGGGATTCTATTAGCTAAGATAGCAAAGGGATTTTTAGAAAATATACAGGATCGAAAAATAGAAAAGTTAGCCAAAGAACATAAGGCAAAACTTTTAGAAGTTATTCAAAGCACAGGACAAATAGAGTATCTTAATAATTTTATTAATCGGTTTGGAGCATCGGCTAAAAAAGGATGGGGTTATAGAGGTTATTCTTTTGATTGGCACAGGTTGAATGATCTATTATACATACTTAATAAAAGAGGAATAAGTGTTAGTCGAGAAGATTTGTTCTTTATATTGGAATATTTAATAGATAAAAAAGAGCAAAAAGTTACTGAGGAAAGTATTAGTCTTAAACCTCAGCTATTTGCTAATTTAGATAGTGCAGATTTCGAAAAACTTCTCTATAGATTGTTTGAAGCTATGGGTTATAAAGTTGAACATGTTGGTCATCCCAAAGATCAAGGTGCAGATCTTATTTTAAATAGAGGGGCAGAGAGGATTGTAGCGCAAGCAAAAAGATTTATCGATACTCCCGTTGGTAATAAAGCAGTTCAGGAGGCCGTAGCTGCTAGAAATTATTACAATTGTAACGGTACTATAGTCGCCACCTCTTCCAATTTCACTAAAGAGGCTATAGACTTGGCGAAGGCTAATAATGTTTATTTAATTGATCGCAAAGAATTACAAGATTTGCTCTTAAAATATTTAAAAGAGTACTGGGCATGATTTGTTCTAATTGAGCGAGATTTTTACTAGCTATAATTAGCTATATTCTTATGGAAATATTGATTACGTTTAAAATATACTTTTAGTAGCTAGCTATAGAATCATTAAGGCAATGAATAAATATTCTCAACGCGAAAATAATAGGTATAATCCTCAAAGTAAGGAGCCTTTTACTATTAGTAGGTCTTATATTGAGCTTTTTGTGGAATGTCCTCGTTGTTTTTATTTGGATAGAAGATTGGGATTAGGCAGACCGAGTATGCCGGGTTGGACTTTAAATAGCGCGGTGGATAAATTATTAAAAAGTGAGTTTGATATTTTAAGAAAAAATGGAGCAAGGCATACTTTAATGGAGGAATATAAAATTGACGCAGTGCCTTTTAATCATTCCGATTTGCCAGTTTGGCAGAATAATCGAAAAGGCGCTTCGGTGATTCACGCTAAAACCAATCTCAAAATTACTGGTGCTATTGATGATATTTGGTTTAATAACCAGACCAAAGAACTGCATATTGTTGATTATAAATCTACCAGTATTGAGGGAGAGGTTTCTTTAGATGGGGAATACAAAGAGAGTTATAAAAGACAGGTAGAAATTTATCAGTGGATTTTTAGGCAAATGGGTTTTCCAGTCTCGCATACTGCCTATTTTGTCTATGTCAATGCTTTAAAAAATTTGCCTAAATTTGATGGAAAATTAGAATTTAAAAGCACTATTTTACCTTATGAAGGTGATGATTCTTGGGTAGAGCCAACCATTTTTAAAATTAAAGAATGTTTGGATTCTGAGACCATCCCTCCTCCCAGCGATGATTGCGAATATTGCGCTTATCGTCATTTTATTTCGCAAGAATTAGAAGAATAGTAGTCAGTTTAAAAAACTTTTTAAATTATTATAAATGCTATAATTATAATTGTAATATTTTATTCAATCCACTCGCTGTTTAATCTCAATATGAACTTAAATTTGCGTTACCAAAAATTATTAAGTAAAAACAACATTCCAATTTATCTGGTCCAACGGCAACAGATGAAATCTGTTTTGGCGGCAGTTGTTGTTAAAGTAGGAACACTAGACGAAGTCTGGCCAGAAGAAGCAGGTTTATCTCATGTAGTAGAACATTTAGTTTTAAGGGGGACTAAAAAATTTCCCGAAGTTAATTTATTAGATGAATACTTAGCAGAAGTAGGGGGTTATAAAAAGGCTTTTACTGATTACGAGGGAACAGTTTATTATGGACAGGCACCTTATAAATATGCCGAGAGATTAATTGAAGTCTTATCTGAAATAGTTAATTCTTTTATCATTCCTAAAGATGCAGTTTCTAAGGAATTGCAAGTGATTCAAGAGGAATTCAAAAGGAAATTAGATAACCCTATTAACTTTCTCTCTCTTAAAGCAAGAAACTTTGTTTTTGGTTCTCATCCTCTAGGAAGGAATATTTTGGGGAGTGAAGAGTATCTTTGTAGATTAACTCGTTCTAAGATTTTAAATTTTGCCTCTAGATATTATCATTCTAATAATTTCACCATTATTTTGATGGGTAATCTAACAAGTAAAAAAGCGATAAAGTTTATAGACAAATATTTTATATCAGAGGTCAGAAAAGCACATAACGAACGCCCTCTTATTCCTTTAATAGATAATGGTGAAAGGGAATTACAATTCTTTCATTCTGTTAAACAGGCTCAAATAGAATTAGTGGCGCCATTTAGTTTTACAGAGAGAAAAAGCTTAGTCGCTTTAAAACTTTTTCAAAGCATGATTACCACAAAAGGTCCCGCTGCCCTTTATTATAAAATTCGGGAAAAAAGAGGACTCGCTTATGATATTAATCTTTTTATTGCCGAGTATTATATAGGCACATTTCATATAAGGATAGGAACTAAGCCAGAAGCGTATAGGAAAGTAATTTCTTTGATTTTTAAAGCTATAAAAGAAAGCAAAAATTCTAGTCTTTTATTAAAGAAAACTAAACAAAGAGTAAAAGGAAGATTGTTTTTAACTCTAGATGATCCTCTTTGGAATTTTAGAGAAGCGGTTCAGGAAGTAATTCATTATGGTAAACCAGATAACCTTCAGGAGTTTATAAAAGAAATAGATTCGATTAGTATTAGGGATATTAAGAATGTTGTTGAAAAAGTCTTGCAACCGTCAAATTTTAGAAGAATAATAATGCTCCCTTCTAAAAAATAGTTTTAATACCAATTTTATGATTAAAGAGATAAGAAGTATGGATTACTTCAGAAATTAACTGTGGATAATATTCCTAAGTGCGCTAATTGTTTAGCTAGATACGGTTAAAGCAGTGATTGTCCTGCTACTAAAATTGTTATATTTTATTTTTATGAACTCAGAAAGATTATTTAATAAATAATGGCTAAAATCTAAATGAGGATTGGCTTCTTTTTCTTTTTCGAAACTTTTATAAAACTGATAAAGAATTTCGTTTAACGGGTTTTTTAGAAAAATCTGATAATAAACAGAAGATTTCGTTAAAAACTTTTTAAAGGAGTTTATTTTTAGTCTTTCGCACTTTTTTCTAAAAAGAGGATTATTTTCTCTTGCTTCTTGAAACTGTTTCTCATTTTTAAATGGTAAACTTTTTAGGAAATTTTTATAATTCAATGGTTTTTTCTTTTTAAAATTTAAATAACTATAGATAAGTTCTTCCTGCAAAAGATAAAGGGGATTTTCTCCATAAGTTTCTTTGCGGGCTAAAGATGACAAACTTACGATAAGATTAGCCATTTTGGGGAATTTTTGAAGAAATCTTTCAGCCAGCGGATTTATTATTAAATGGAGAAATTCATGTTCTATTACTTCAGGATGAAATTTTTCTGAACTAACAATAATTATTTCTTTATCTAAAATATAAACTAAAGAAGCTGCTTGAAAAGGATAAAGATTTAAAGGAGTAATAATTATTTTTTGAATGATTGGTTTCTTGATACCAAAAAATGTTAAATCAGTATTAATGATGCGTTTTATCTTTGAAATTTTTGTGTTTTTTCTTTCAATGTCTAAAGTCGTCAATTTTTCTAACCAATCAAAAAATTCTGTTTTTAAAAGAGATGAATGAAAAGAGGCAAGAGCCTTTAGTTCTTTATTTTTTATCTTCTGATATGATAAAAAAACTTGCTGCTTTTCATTTTTAATAAATCTTTTAACAGATTTTTCTCTCTGGGGATGTTGGTAGAGAAGAGAAATATAGCCTAAAGTTTGTTCTCCAATTGTGTTTCGATATTGAGTAAAGATTAAATCCAAAAACTGTTTCATTTGGGGTTCAAGTCCGTATGTCTTGAAATAATTTTCTGTTTTTCGGGAAATTTTAAAAAATGTTTGTCGTCGATACATATTTTCTATCAATTCAGGATATAAACTGCAATAACCAAACAAACCAAGATATAACAAAAAGGGGCCGTTTTCTTGTTTTATTATTATTTTCATTGTCGCTTTACTAAATATTAACACAAGATGCTCTTTTTACCAATCAGCTTAAATTTGGTATAATAAACAAAAATCAAAATATTAATTTACTTTCTATGATTAAAGAAATTTTAAAAAGAAGGGCGGTGAGGGAATATAGCGAGAAGCCAGTGTCTGATGAAGATGTTTTAGAAATTATTAAAGCCGGACAATTTGCGCCCTCTGCCATGAATAATCGAGGGGTGGAATTTATTGTGGTGAGAAATCAAGAAACCAAGGAAAAATTATATCAGATTGTTGGTCAGGAATTTGTGAAAAACGCGCCAGTTTTAATTGTGCCAGTGCTTAATCCCTCAAAAAGCACTTGCCCAGTAGAAGATTTAGCCGTGGCTTCAGAAAATATGTTTTTGGAAGCTGCTGCTTTGGGTTTGGGTACTGTCTGGAAATCAATTAGACAGGAATTAAGAGAAGAAGTAAAGAAAATCCTAAATATTCCTCAGGATTTTCTAGTGATTAATTTAATTCCAGTTGGTTATCCTAAAGAAGTTCCCCAGCCGCATAGCGAGGCTGATTTTAATCCTTCCAAAATTCATTACGAAAAATATTCGGCTTAAGATGAAAAAATGTTATTCTTATGTTATTCTTAACGGTGGTCGAACGTTAAGCTAAAAATTTAGGAAAATAAATTTTATCTATGAAAAAAAGTTTGATTTTAATTTTAGTTCTTGGAGTTGTAGCAGTAGGCGGTATTGTTTACTTTTCTTCAAAATCCAAATCAGGAGAAAATATTATTCAGCCAACTCAGCCCCCTGTTGAAGAGATAATTGGAACAGAAGAGACAATGATTACTGAAGAAACAACGTCAACCAAAGAATCGGAAGCCAATACTTCAAACGAGCTCGCTCTCGGCGGTAGTTATAAGTGTACTTATACCATGGAGCAGGGGCTCAAAGTCACCACTTATGTAAAAAATGGAAAAATGAGAACAGAAATTCCTCTTGAGGGCGGTGATACCAATATTTCTTTATATACTGATAACAAAGTTTATCAGTGGAGCACGAAAGAGAAGCAAGGAATCTTTATGGCAATTGAAGAAGCAAAAAAACAGCCCGGCACCGAGGTTCAAGATCCTGATAAATATCTTGAAGAGATTAAAAATAAATACAAGCCAGATTGCCAAAATATGAATTTGGCTGATAGTTTATTTGCGGTGCCAAAAGATATTCAATTTCAAGATTTATCCAAAGCATTAAATAATTAATATGGAAGGAAAAATCGTGCGCTTTTTAAGGCGCACGATTTTGTATTAAATTATATAGTTGAATAAATAGACAGTAATAAAGGCGAAAAGGGCCTAGAGATAGTATTTATTTTTAATTTTGTTCCAATTGGAGTATAATAGTATTATTTAAAGGTCAAGAAATAAGATCGAAAAAATTAATAATAAAAACTATGAAAAAATCTACAATTCCTATTATAGTGCTCTTAGCCATAGCAATTGTGGCAGTGGTAATATTAATTGGAAGGTCAAAAAGTCCAATTATTGTTGGACCGCCAACTTCGCCGACTCAGCCTGTTCAGCCAACTCAGACTACTTTGATTGGCGAGACATCTCCTACAACTCAACCATCGCAGCCAACCAAATTAACGCCAACCACCACAATTCAACCCTCTAAGGCAATTCAATGCACCACTGGTGAGTGTTTTTTGCCGCATTTTCTGAAATGTGCGCCGGTTGAATTAAAAATGCCTTTTATTGGTGACACAATTTACCAGATTATTGTTTTTGGAATAAAAGACGGGAAATGTCATCATACTACTAAGGTAGTAGATTCAAGTGGTAAAGCGGTTTCTGGTGGACCTCCAACTCTTGAATGTTTTGTGCCAGTAGATAAAATTACCACGGCGACAGCAGAGCATTTGTTTGGCGTAGATACAGCAGTTGGTAAAGAAACTGTTAAAGCAGAACAGGATCAACTGTTTACAGATTATTGCGTCCAACAATAAAATTATGAAAAAAATTATTCTTTATATTGTAGGCGGAGCTTTAATTCTGGGCGGGGGTATATTTGTTTATCAAAAAATTAATTCTCCAAAAAGTTCAGATACTTCGCAATTACAATTTCAGTCCGAGTCTCAATCGCAGTTTCAACCGCAAATTTTAAAAAAAGCAATAAAAATGGACCCTGGTAAGGCTGTTTGCGACCAAATCCCTGCCGCAGTGGTTGAGGGGATTTTAGGAGAAAAAGTTGAGCGTGTAGAAAGCATTTTTGAAGAGCCAATCAGCATTTGCCAATATTATTTTGCAGGTAATGATTTTTTAAGTCTTAGCACAGGCCATTTGAGTTATGAAGAGCAGAAGCAAAACGGACAAAAATTAGGCAAAGAAATAAAAACCAATCCCAAAATTGCGGTGGAACATTTTATCACTATGGAAAAAAGCGGCAGTGTTGGCGAGATAGTTTTAAAAATTTCAGATGATTATTTTTTAGCCGTTGATTTTTTCAGTCTTAGGAGCATGCATTTTAGAAAGGTAACGAGCGAGGAGTTCGCGGTTGCCTTTACTGTTAATTTGGTTAATTATTTGCAAACTGGCAAGATTAACAAGATAAATATTAACTTTTCGGAAACAGAACCAATTTCCGGAGCTATTGAAGACCAAAGCTTTGCCCAAGAGGATTCAGGTGGAGTTCCTTTGCCAGAGGATAAAGAATTAATTACTTCTTTTTCTAATTTAATAAGTCAAGGAAAAGCTAAAGATGCGGTGAAAATGCTTTCTTTACAGAATACCAGTTCCGAAGAAATGAAAAAAATGTGGCAGGAGCAGTTTGAGGCAATGAAATCGGTTAAAGTTCTTTCGCTTGAGCCGGCAATGAAAAGCAGCTGGACAGACCAAAGGCGCGAATATAAAGTAGTTTTAGATATGGTGATGGACGAATCTTCTAAAGAAGCCCCAATACCTTATTACGGTTATGACCAGGGCGTAAACACTCGCTTTATTGTTTTGGTTAAAGAAGGCGATAAGTGGTCTATTGAAACTATTGCTACTGGACCATAGCAAAGCATACACAAGATATATTAAAAATGTCAGTCATCTGATAAAAAATAAAAATATTTAATCTCTATGAAAAAAATTATCGGTTTTTCTTTGCTTGCGACAGCGGTGGTTTTTTGTTTGGGTTGTCGGCTAATAGAGGCCCAAACAACAGATTCAACCGCTCCAACAGTAACTTCAACCACTCAAACAACCGCTGGTCAAATAGATTTATCTATTAACGCCAGCGATATGAAGATTACCCCCACTACTTACGCAAGCGGGGACAAAATTACTTTAAGCGCTAAAGTGGCGAATTTAGGAAATACCAAAGCCACTAATGTTAAGGTTGATTTTTATTTTGGCAGCGATAAAGTTTATACCAAAACTTTAACTTCTCTATCAGCAAAAAGCAAAACCACGGTTTCTTATCAGTACACTGTTCCAACTGATTTTGTTGGCTCTACTATTTTTAGAGCGGTGGCTGATTTAGATAATACGATTATAGAAAGCAATGAGGATAACAATACCGCGGAAATCAAAGCAAATGTTGAAGAAGCAAAACTCGATTTAACGATTGACTCAATTAAAACCAGTGTGGCAAAACCAAAAGTTGGACAAAAAATTTCCATTCAGGTGAAAGTAAAAAATAACGGAAACGCGAAAGCAACAAACGCTAAACTTGAAGTTTATCTTGGCAAAGACGAATCACCAACCTTTTCTTCTACCATTTCAAGTATTAGCAAGAATTCTACTTATTCTAAATCTTTTTCCTGGACTATTCCAAATGATATTCCTGAGAAAGATTTTCCAATCAAAGCCATTATTGACCCAAAAAACGAGATTAAAGAAACTGATGAAGCAAACAATGAAAAAGTTTATCTTTTAAATTTAGGCGCGCCTGAATTAGTTAACGAAAGTTCAACAACTTCAAAAACTTCAAAATCACCATCTACTTCAACAACTCGGCCCAAAACTACCACGACAACAACTGCACAAATAGATTTGGCAATTCTCGCCAGTGATATGAAAATTACCCCTGCTGCTTATAAAGGCGGGGACAAAATTACTTTAAGCGCTAAAGTGGCGAATTTGGGAAATACCAAAGCCACTAATGTTAAGGTTGATTTTTATTTTGGCAGCGCTAAAGTTTATACCAAAACCTTAACTTCTTTATCAGCTAAAAGCAAAACCAACATTATTTACCAATATACAATTCCAGTTAATCTAAGCGGCTCAGTCATTTTTAAAGCTATAGTTGATGAGAATAATACAATCGTAGAAAGTAATGAGAATAATAATAGCGCAGAAATAACCGCTAATGTCAACCAAGCCATTATTGATTTAGTGGTTGATTCTGTAAAAACTAGCGTTAATAAACCCAAGGTCGGACAAAAAGTTTCTATTCAAGTGAAAGTCAGAAATAATGGTAACGTCAAGGCGACCAATGTTAAAATTAATGTTTATTTAGGGGATAATAATAATGTCAACGCTCCGAATTTTACTGATATTATTTCAAGCATAAATAAGAACGCCGTAGCTTCCAAATCTTTTTCCTGGACCATACCTAATAACATTTCCGCCACTAATTATTCTATCAGAGCAGTCGTGGATCCGGATAATTCCATTGTAGAAAGTAATGAACTTAATAATAATAAGATTTATCTTTTAAATTTAACTGCTCCTGATTTAAAAATTGAATCTCAATTTTCTTCAGAAAGAAATTTTACCGGGAATACTTTCGCCGGTGGGTTTCATCAATTATCTCTTTTTGTGAGCAATAACAATGTAATGCCGGTTAATAATCCTAAATTAGGACTTTTTTATTATTTTCCGAGCGACCCCGATAATCTAATTAAAATTGGAGAAAGTACGGTTGGCCAATTAAAGAGAAATCAGAAAGTTTCTATTCTTCTGGATGGTAGACTGCCAAATACTCTTCAAATTGGTTCAACTGTTGGTTTGGTTGCCAAGATTGATTATGATGGAGTAATTTCCGAAACTAATGAAGATAATAATACAATAACTTATTTGCTTACTGTTGCCACTAGGCCGCCCCAGCTTTCTTGTCCCTGTTTATATGTTGATGTTAAGGACGAAGACTGGAATCCTATCAATGGCGCGACAGTAACTTTGAACACCAATGAAAGCAAGACGACGGTTGGTGGGAGAGTGATTTTTGAAAACCGTCCCAATACTGCTACTTATACCGCGACTATCGCTGCTCCTAATTATCGCACTTCAACCGAAACTATAAATTTTGACAAAAGCAAGGAAGAAAAAACGTTTTTCACTTATCAATTAGATAAAAAAGCACTTTTAACCGGCACTGTGAAAAATCCTTCTGGTTCGCCTTTACAAGGGACAATAGTTAGAGTTGATGGTTTGGGATTGGAATCAATAACCGATGCCCAGGGGAAATACGGCTTTTTGCTGAATGGAGGGACTTACACTTTAAGGTTTGTGCGTGAAGGTTACAATCGGCTCATTGAATCAAACTATAACGTACCTCCATTGTCAACCAAGGTTTTAGATAAAACTATGACGCCGGGTACGAGTGCTTATGTTTCTTTTCAGGTAACTGATGATGAAGGAAATGGGTTAGGAAATGTTAATGTTTTTATCAACAATAATTTGGTTGGCACTACCTGGGAAGATGGGCATTTTGATTTTACTCTTCAAGCTGCCGAGAATAAAAAATTTACACTCAAAAAATCATCTTACATTGATACCGAATTCACAGAAAATATTGTCGCCGGCAAAGAATATCATTATGATTTAACAATGTATAAACCTTCTACTGCCAATCATGTTGAAAGAGGAGCCACTATTATTTCCTGGCATCAGCATGAAGGTACGCCGTCTAATGCTTATTTTATTCCGGAATATAATGTTGATGTTTGGTGGGGAATTGGCAACATTAAAATGGGGCTAGACTACACTAAAAATGGAGACCAAACAAAGTTAAATACCTTGACCATTAATGTTCACGGCCGGCAGTGGGAATGTAATAAGGTAGAGGGTGACGCTGAAGTAGAAACCTCGGCGATTGATATCCCGATTACAATTGCGGCTGGCAGCTGCTCAAATAAACAAACCCAGATGGATGTTTATAAAGTAGCAATTGAGTCAAATGGGACTGAGGTTTGGAGCGATTCCTCGTTTTGGACTTCAGCCAGCGACCCGAATAATACCAAAACAAAAGTTTTTACGCTGAACAATTTACCTGTTAATTGGAATAATAATCTTAAAGTAAAAGTTTGGTTGCGCGTTCAGAAGAAAGCAGCCATTGGAACCGGAGGTGATGGTTCAGGCGCTTTGTCTGGTTATTATATGGATAAAAAATTAATTACTTGGTATCCACAAAAACCTCCAACAACTAAAATAAGCACTAGTTGGGGTCAGATTGGAGGATATTTCTTAGGCATCCTAGATAATCCTTTAAACGCAGTCACTGGTTTCACCGATGTTTTCACTGCTGAACAATATGACCAGTATGAGATGGTGGAAGTGCTGCCGCAGGATTTCCCTGGGGCGCCGCCAAGCTAATAAAAAATAATAAAAAACTATGGCTTTTGTAATAATATTTTTTTTGGTGGTGGTTGTATTTTTTATTTTCGGGATGAGATATATAACTCGCGAGAGAAAAATTTCTTGGTCAGGAGAAGTGGTTGACAAAGAACAGTCTGAATGGGCGGATAACAATGACAAAATAAACTTAAGTTATATCTTAAAAGTAAAATTAGATGATGGTAAAATGCATGAAGTAGAGGTGGGTAAAGAATTTTATGATGAAGTGAAGATTGGCGACAAGATTAAGAAAGATAAAGGGACGGCCAGACCGATAAAAATTTAGAGGTTTATGAAAGAGTTTTTTCTTTGGCTTTTCACTCCCAAAAGAAATCGCTATCTTATTTTGGGTTTGGTTTTAACTATTTTGGGAGTGATTTTAATTCCTTTTATAATTGGCATTCCTATTGCCGGAATTGGTTTTGTCATCTTTTCAATAGGAGCAATGATTTCTTTGGCCGAGAGATTTCCTACTGGCGCAAAGGTAGTGGAAGGATTTAAAAAGATGTTTTCGCAAATGAAGGTTTTTGTTGAAAATATTATTCACAAACCAAAAAACTCAGAAAAATGAAATGGAAAATAATATTAGGAATTTTAATTGGCGGTTTAATAGTTTTAACAGTTAGTTATTTTATTGAACCACCAACAAAAAAAATTATTTTTCAAGAAGAGATAACCGCCACTTCCGAAAATTTACCAATTCAAAAGCAGGAATTTGCTGAAGAAATTTCTAAACCATTAAAAGTTGCTCTTTCCAGTAGTCAACTGGAGCAGGGAGAGACTTTAATAATCACGGCTGAGAATTTAAAATCAAATCAAATAATTACTGGCAAATTTGATGATAAAGTTTTTGATTTTTTTCCGGTTAAAGATAACAAATATATTGGAGTTGTTGGCATAGATGCCAAGAAAAAACCAGGCGATTACTCTTTAATTGTTACCATTAGTGGAGAAAATCCCATTAAAAAAACCATCACCGTTAAAAAAGCGGATTTTAATATTACTGAGTTGGCATTAAATCAAGAACTCAAAGAGAAAAATTATACCCCTTCTAATATTGTAGAAAATATCATAACAACAGATGGAGTTTTAATTTGGGAAGTGCTAAAAAAATATACCTCAAAGCCCTATTTTAATAAGCCCTTTGTTTATCCCTTAGATTCTGTTGTTAATGTTGGTGCTTTTGGCAATATTAGAAAAAGCGGCGATGTTAGTCTACAACATTTGGGGGTAGATTTGGACGCTTTGGAAAATACGCCGATTTATGCTATTAATGACGGGATAGTACGCTTTGTTAAACCTTTAACAGTTTATGGCAATACTGTTATTATTGACCATGGTTTGGGGATTTACTCTTTATATCTTCATTTGAATGAGTTTCAAGTGAAAGAAGGGGACAAGGTGAAAAGAGGGCAAATAATTGGATTGGTTGGAAACACTGGCTATTCTTTAGGGCCGCACCTTCATTTATCTATTAAAGTTAATGAAGCGAGTATTAACCCTTTGAAATTTATTGAAATAGTTAATAAAAATTTGGAATCTTAATAGAAGAATTGAATAGGGAAATGAAAAAAGAATTTTCTCAGCGTGTATTTTATTTTTTTAAAATTACTTTTTCGTTAATTCTTGGTATAATAAATTAAGAGTTAATTATTCATTTATGTTTGAGAAATTTGAAAAAAAGCAAAAACAGGAATATAACATTCCTCAAAAGGAACTAGAGTATGAGTTTTATCGTTCATCTGCTCCTGGTGGGCAAAATGTGAATAAAGTTAATAGCGGAGTAAGAATTAGATGGAATATTTCAAAAAGTGAATGTTTAACCGATGAAGACAAAGTTAAAATTAAAGAAAAATTAAAGAGTAAAATAAACAGCAGGGGAGAATTGATAGTTGAAAATCAGGAAACAAATAGCCAATTTAATAATCGCGAATTGGCTTATGAGCATTTATTGGAATTAGTTAGTGGTGCTCTAACAGAAGAAAAAGAAAGATATAGAACCGAGGTTCCGCCTTCTGTGAAAGAGAAGAGATTAAAAGAAAAGAAGAAACAAAAAGAAAAGAAAAAATTAAGACAGATTAAGCGAGAGGAATTAGAAGATTTCAAGGAGTAATCTATAAAAAGCAACGAAAAATTATTAGTGATTTGAATTTATTATTTCAAAATGTTAAAATTTGTTAAAGGTCGAGTTAAATTAAATATTTTATTATGGACCCAAATCTTTTAAATGAATTTCCAACATTCTGGGCTCAGAATATGGGACTTTTTTATGTATTAAGCATTTGGTCGCTTATTTGGAAGGGTTTTGCGATGTGGCATTCAAGTCAAAGAAAAGAGAAAGCCTGGTTTATTGTCTTTTTAATTGTTAATACTTTTGGTTTGTTAGAAATTCTTTATCTTTTTGTTTTCAGCCGGCCAAAAAAAGAAAAATTAGTTAAAGAAGAAGTAAAAAAGGAAGAATTAGAGGAAAAAAAAGAGCCCGAAGAAACGACTTCTTCCCCAAAAAAAGAAGATTAAATTTATAATATTTCAACTTGGCTAATTTAGTTGGTTTGGCAGTTATTTTAGGAATAATTCAGGGATTAACTGAATTTTTTCCTATTTCTAGTTCTGGCCATTTAGTTATTCTTCAGAGTTTTTTCCCTCAAATACAAACTCAGGCCGTTGCTTTTGATTTGATTCTCCATTTGGGCACGGCAAGCGCTTTAATTATTTATTTTTTTAAAGATTTTAAGCAAATTTTTACCTCTAAAAAATTAATTTTTAATTTGGTTTTAGCCACTGCTTTGACCGTAATTTTAGTTTTACCTTTTAATAATTTAATAGAAAGCAGTTTCAGGAGTCCTAAATTTGCCGGTTTGATGTTAATTGTCACCGGGCTTATTCTTTATTTAGCCAGTAGAAAAACTAATAATACTGATGAAGAAATTAATTATAAAAAATCAGCCTTGATTGGAGTAGGTCAGGCTTTGGCGGTTCTGCCTGGTTTATCGCGTTCTGGCGTCACTATTTCTTTCGGAATTTTTTCTGGCTTAAAACCTAAAGAAGCAATAAAATTTTCTTTTTTATTGGCAATTCCAACAATTTTAGGCGCAAGTCTATTAGAAATAAAAGAATTGGAGAATCTGTCTAGGGTTTTAACTCTGCCCAGTCTTTTTGGTTTTTTTACTTCTTTAATTTGTGGTTTAATCGCAATTAAATGGTTAGTAAAAATATTAATCTTGAATCAAAAAAACTTAATTTATTTTGCGATTTATTGCTTTACTTTAGGAATTCTAACGATAATCTTGATATAAATTTACCCGCCCAAATTTTTGAATTTTGACTTTTAAATTATTTATTATGATTTCTCGGGGAATAGCAACATTTGGATTAGATGAAGGAAAATGCCCGAAATGGCTTTTTGAACGGATGGTGAAACTATCAAGAAAGATGGTTTGTTTGATGGTTGATAAATTTTCTCCTGAGGAAGTAGTAAAGAGATTGGCTGATCCGGTTTGGTTTCAATCTTTTGGCACAGTTTTGGCTTTTGACTGGAATTCTTCTGGCTTGACGACAATTTTAACCGCCGCTTTAAAAGAAGCAATCAGAGGGCAGGAGAAAAATTTGGGAATTTTTATTTGCGGAGGAAAAGGAAAAACTTCTCGAAAAACTCCGGATGAAATTTTATCTTGGTCAAATGTTTTGGGTTTAGAAGTAGAAAAAGCAAAAAATCTTGTTTATAACTCAAAAATGGCAGCAAAAGTAGACAGCGCTTTAATTCAAGATGGTTTTCAAATTTATCATCACTCCTTTATTTTCACCAAAAGCGGAAGTTGGGCAGTGATTCAGCAGGGAATGAACACTTTAAATCAAACTGCCAGAAGGTATCATTGGTATTCTGACAAATTAAAATTCCATTCGCCAATCACTGGCTCGGAAAAATTAGTTTTAGAACCGCATACTGGAATAGCAAGCCAAAAAAAGTTTAAAAGGGTTTTGAATCTAACAAAGAGAGAGAGTGAACCAACTCAAAAATCAAGCGTTGAATTGGTTAATCAAAACTTTTATAGTTTAATGAAAGATGTAAAAATTTTACAGAAGCATATCACCGAATTAAATCAAATGGTAAAAATAAAAGATAAAAATAAAGAATTAACCCTTTTGAATTTGGAAAATAAAGAATATAAGTATCATCCGGTAGTAAAAGAAAATTTCTTTAAAAATAAATATTTGGAAAAAATATTATTTGAATTGACTGAAAGAAAACCAAAAAGTTACGAAGAACTTTTAAGTGTCTATGGTGTTGGGCCAAAAACAATTAGGGCCTTGGCTCTTGTTTCAGAAGTGATTTATGGCGCTAAACCTTCTTATGAAGATCCAGCCCGTTATGGCTTTGCTTTTGGCGGCAAAGATGCTACTCCTTATCCAGTAGATAGATTGACTTATGATAAGGCAATTGATATGCTGAAACGGATACATTAATAGATAATTTGAACTAAATTATTATGATTTTTTTTCAACTGATAATTTTGCTTTTTTCGGTGATGATTCACGAGGTGAGTCATGGAACAATGGCAAAGGAATTAGGAGATGATACCGCAGAAAAAATGGGAAGACTGACTTTAAACCCTTTGGCTCATTTAGATTTTTTTGGTTCGTTTTTAATGCCATTGCTTTTGTATTTTGCCACTGGAGGAAAATTTGTTTTTGGTTGGGCAAAACCAGTGCCGTACAATCCTTTGAATTTAAAGCATCCTCGCCGGGATACGGCTTTATTGGCTTTTGCCGGACCAATGGCAAATCTTTTATTGGCTTTGGTTTTAGGTGTTATTATTAGATTAAATTTTCTTCCCGAAAATTTAGTTTATTATCTTGCTTATATTGTTTTAATTAATATTGGTTTGGCAATTTTCAATTTAGTTCCTCTGCCGCCGCTTGACGGTTCTAAAATTCTTTTGTATTTTTTTCCTTCTCAAAAATTAGAAATTTTTCTTTTGCAATATGGCAATCTTCTTTTGATTTTGTTTCTAATTTTTGGCTGGGGTTTAATTCAACCCCTTATCTCAATCCTTTTTCGTCTTTTTATCGGTCTCGTTTGACCGACCTTTTTCTTTTGCCAAATTTTACTTCCATCTTTTTTTATTGACGATCGTCACTCAAAAAAGCAGATACCAATTTCTCTCCGAAATCTTTTTTCGTTGACGATCGTCTCGCAAAAAAGCAAATCCCAACATCTTGTTCATCTTACTCCGAAATTCTTTTTTTATTGACGATCGTCTTCAAAAAAAGCAAATTCAAAAGTCAAAAGAAACTGTTGTCCTTCGAAGATATGTTTACTCCCAGATTTAAAAACCGGAGTCTAAATAGACTCCGGCCCCGGTGGGTAAAATAATAATATTCTAATTTTAACAGAAATAATTTTATTGTCAAGAGATGAATTGTGGATAAATTGTGAATAAGAGTTTGATTGAATTTTAGAAGATTTGTGGTATAATAAAAAGTAATTAAAAATAATTTTTAAAAACAGCGGGAAGCTGTTTTTTATTTTATGTCAAAACTTTCACCTAAACCAATTCATAAAATATATTACCAATACAAAAAGCCATCCTTCGAAGAAAAGATTCTTTTGTTTCTCGAAGAGCAAACAAAGTTAGTTCTAGACGCTTTTTTCCCTAAAAAATATCCGGCTTATAGTATGTTAGGAAGATGGATGTTCGATTTAGATTTGAAGCCAAACGAAGTTTTAGAAAGAGAATTTAAAAAGTCGATAGACAATACTTTGCATCGTTTAAAAGAAAAAGGATTAATCTATCAAGAAAAAAGAGATAAAGAAAGAATGTGGAAATTAACTGCCGCAGGAGAAAAATATGCAAAAAACCTTTATCTTTTGAAAAACTCCAAAGAAAGAGAACTACCTAAAGAAGATAGGGTATTACGAATTTTTGTTTTTGATATTCCGGAAAAAGATAGGGGTTTTAGAAATTTTTTGCGAAGGGAATTAATTGGCGACGGTTATCAAATGCTTCAAAAAAGTGTTTGGATAGGTAAAAGACCGCTACCTCAATCTTTGTTTGAGACGATAAAGGAACGCAATCTAATTACTTCAGTGCATTTGTTTAAAATAAAAGAGAAAGGAACGTTGGAAGATTTAGTAATAAGCGAAGAAGAAAATATTTGACTTTAAACAACTTTTTGCTAATATAAATATTACCTTTTAAATTTATTTTTAAAATAAATTAGCCCAAAAATCTATCCATAAGTTATCCACATTTCTTTCTTGACAATACAATTTTTCTTGCTAAAATTAAAACATAACATTGCCCCACCGGAACCGGAGTCTATTTAGACTCCGGTTTTTAAGTTCAATAATCGAGTATTTCATTTAGACCTCATAAATTGCTTTTTTGAAAGACGATCGTCAACGAAAAAAGATTTTGGAGAGAGGCAAAAGGGGGTTTATGTGATGGTAATATAAAAAATAAAAAATAATAAATAATAAATAAAAAATAAAAATTCAAAATTCAAAATAAAAAATTAAAAAATTAAAAATACTAAATTCTAGGAGAGTAAAAGAGCCGGCACAGATGAACAAGGGGAATGTCAAGAGCAGTGGAGGTGGAGAAAACTGGAAGTGAAAAGACCTGATAGAAGCTGAAAAATAAAAATCGGTCGGAAAGCAAGGAGAGCGGCAATAAAAAGAAGTGAAAATTAGGTAATAAAAATTTTGGATATTTGAGGCTTGACTTGAAGGATGGGGAGAGTATAATTAAATTGAGTGAAAGAAGATTTTAATAAATTTTAAAATACTATTAAAAATTTATAAAAAGTTTATAAAAATTATGAAAAAATCATTTTATTTTTATACAAGTATAGCGTTATTAATTATTTTGGGACTAGTAATTGGCAATTATATTTTTGGCTGGACAACGCCCACTGCAAATCCGCCTTCATCAAATTTACCAGCGCCAATTAATACTGGTTCTTCTAATCAACCAAAACTAGGTTATTTAGCAGTCGGTACTACGACTACTCCAGCTTATCCCTTGGAAGTTGGCAACCAACTGCGTGTCTGGGGACAATTAATTTCCAAAGTTGCCTCAGGCACAGCGCCTTTTGTGGTTGATTCACAAACAAAGGTTGCTAATTTAAATGTAGATTTATTAGATGGTTATGACTCAAGTGACTTACTGGGCGGCGGTACTGTCTGGGGCTTTAGCGCGCCGCCGGGAAACTGCGCTCCATATAACGATTGCGACGGGGACGGAAAAACCGCTTATACTGGAGACTGCGACGAGAGTTGTTCTACTTGTTATGTTGGGTCGGTTGCTTACACCACCACACCCGACGGCAAGGATCAGGATTGTGATGGTTTGGTGGACGAGGAAATCACACCCGATTGTACCGCACTATTGGGTTCATCGGCCAACTTCGGGTATGATGCCAATTGCAATTGGGTGTTGAATGGAGCATACCGCTTGGTTTCTAACGTCAGTGCAGCGCCACCGGCTTCGACACATTGCACAGCGTCCGGTACTGAATGCACACCATATGAAGGCGGCTATAGGAACTGCACAAAAATAACTGGCACCGGCGGCACTGGTGATTCACGAACTTGTGGAAACTTCACCTGGCACAGCGATCCAAACGGCTCATATACACGCTATTCATACACCTGTCAGCCGCTGGTAGGATGCACAAAAACCCCAAAATATCAATGATTTTTTATTATGAATATTTCTATAGCCCAAGGGTTACCCTTTGGACATTTTTATTTTTCATAACACTCTCAAAAATTTCAATTTCTCCATTTTTTCTCTTTCCCTATCTTTTTTAATTTTATTAGATTATCGACCAACGAAGTCACCCCCACCCCTTTAGCCAAATTAACGACCTCGCACGTCATAAAAATTAAAATGAACGACTTGCGAAGTCGCACACCCGATTTACTTGTCTTTTTCTTTGTCAGCCAATTTTGTCTCTATCTTTCGAATCTTTCTTTTTATCTTTGCGATATTTTTGGTCATCTCTTTTAAACTTTTATAAATTCCTAAAATATAGTATTTGTCTATATTTTCTGGAATTTTGTGAGTTAAAGGTTGATTAAAAATTTGGTTAATTTTACCCTTCTTTTTCTCTAATTTTCTAAAAATAAGGGTCTTTTTTGAATGATATTTTTGGTAAATATCTATTAAAGATTTTAAGCCTAAAGATTTTAGTTGCTCATTATTTAAAATTAGATTACCTAATTTATTTTTTGAGTCTTTATTTCGGCAAAGATATCTTCTTAATCTTTGTCTTATAAAAGCATCTAAATCAATAAAAGTCTGTTTACACTGACTAAACTTATAATAGTGGCAAAACCTAAAATTTGGTTATTTAATTGCTTGATAATAGCTTCAATTGGTTTTTTCTTTGTTAAATGGGTAATTTTTGTAATTCTATTTCTAAATTCTTCAATTTTATTTTCACTGACAGTAAAAACTCCAGCTTTATAGCAAAATCCTAAAAAATTTAACTCATCTTGATGAAATCTCCCAGATTTTAGTTTTTCTATGTTTATTTTTAAATCTAATTGATTTAAATTCGGTTCAATAATTTCCTTTAAAATTTTTAAAGGTTCTTTTTTGTTTTTGCAAAAAATTAAATAATCATCTTGAACTCTTAAAAATGGTTTATTTTTTAAGATAAGTTTTTCATCTAAAGGCAAAAGATAGATTCCAGCTAAAACCCAACTTAAATAATTTCCTAAAACTAATCTTCTATTTTGAATGTTTGTCATTGTTTTTAAATTTATTATTTTTTAAAAAATTGTTTGACCTTTTTTTTCTTTTTTGTTATACTACTTTATAAATAAAATTGAATAAAGTAATTATTTAAATGCCAACATTAACGCAATTGATTAGAAAAGGAAGAAAACCAATTGTAAAGAAGAGCAAAACAGTTGCTCTTTCTTTTGGTTTTAATGTGAAAAAAAATAAACCAAAAGATTTTCCTTCTCCTTTTAAGAAAGGAGTTTGTGTCAGGGTATTCACGACGACGCCAAAAAAACCAAACTCGGCTTTAAGAAAAGTGGCGAGAGTGAGATTATCTAATGGCCAAGAAGTTACCGCCTATATCCCCGGAGAAGGGCATAATTTGCAGGAGCACTCCATTGTTTTAGTCAGGGGCGGAAGAGTAAAGGATTTACCAGGAGTAAGGTATCATATTGTCAGAGGAAAATATGATGCGGCAGGAGTAGAAAATAGAAAACAGCAGAGGAGCAAATATGGAGTGAAAAAAGGGAAAGAGTAAAAATAAAATTTTTAATTTCCAATTTTTAATTTTTAAATAATTTCTTAATGTCTAAAAATTACAAAATTAAAAATTAATCGGAACCATGCGGAGAAAACATCGACAAGAAAAAGAATACGAACCGGATTTAGTTTATAAAGACCCTTTAGTGACAAGGTTTATTAATTATTTAATGGAGGATGGAAAAAAGACAACAGCGCAAAAAATAATGTATAGGGCTTTAGAAATTATTAAAGAAAAAACGAAAAAAGACCCTCTTAATGTTTTTAAAATGGCGATTGAAAATGCTTCGCCTGAACTGGAATTGGTCACTAGAAGAATTGGAGGCGCTAATTATCAGATTCCTCGACCAGTAGCAGAATACCGAAAAACTACTTTGGCTTCTAAATGGATTATTCAATTTAGTCGGGCGAAAAAAGGAAAGCCAATGGCGCAAAAATTAGCTGAGGAATTAATGGCTGCTTATCAAAATGAAGGTTTGGCAGTCAAAAAGAAAGCCGACACTGAAAGAATGGCTGAAGCCAACAAAGCCTTTGCTTCTTTAGCGAGAAGGCGATAGTAAAATCAAATCATGGAAAAATATCCTATCGAAAAAATTAGGAATATTGGTTTTATTGCTCATATTGACGCTGGAAAAACGACTACGACCGAGCGGGTTTTATATTATACCGGGATTACTCATAAAATTGGCGAAATTGATGAAGGAACCACAACGATGGATTGGATGCCGCAGGAAAGAGAAAGAGGAATCACAATTACTTCTGCGGCCACCACTTGTTTTTGGGTGCCAACTTATAGAAATAATGACAGTAATTTTAAAACAAGAATTAATATTATTGATACTCCGGGCCATATTGATTTTACGGCTGAAGTTCAGCGTTCTTTAAGAGTTTTGGATGGCGCGGTAGTAATTTTTGATGGAGTTCAGGGAGTAGAGCCGCAATCAGAAACAGTTTGGCATCAAGCAGATAAATATAAAGTTCCAAGAATGTGCTTTATTAATAAAATGGACAGAATTGGCGCTAATTTTGAATTTAGTTTGAAAACAATCAAAGAAAGATTGACTCCTGATGCTCAACCAATTAATATTCCGATTGGCGCTGAAGATAAATTTGAAGGAGTGATTGATTTAATCCAAATGAAAGCAGTTTATTTTGAAGGCGATAACGGAGAAAAAGTTGTCTTAAAAGAAATTCCCGAAAACTTAAAAGAAATATCTTTAAATTGGCGAAAACAGTTAATAGAAAAAGTTTCAGCAGAGGATGAAGACTTAATGCATAAATTTTTTGAAGGTCAAGAACCGACAGAAGAAGAAATAAGAAAAGTTTTAAGAAAAGCGACGATTGAAGGGAAAATTGTACCGGTTTTAACTGGCGCTTCTTTTAGAAACAAAGGAGTTCAACCAGTAATTGATGCGATTGTTGAATATCTTCCTTCACCATTGGATTTACCATCAATTGAAGGAACTGACCCAAAAACTGGCGAAAAAATTACGAGGAAGCCTTCAGTTTCCGAGCCATTTGCCGCCTTAGTTTTTAAAGTAGCGGCTGACCCTTATGTTGGAGTTTTAACTTATTTTAGAGTTTATTCTGGTCAATTTAAAAAAGGAAATTATGTTTTAAACGCCACAAAAAATTCTCAAGAAAGGATTGGTCGGCTTTTACGAATGCATGCCAATCATCGTGAAGAAATTGAAGAGATTGAGGCTGGAGATATTGCTGCGACTGTTGGTTTAAAAGATACCGTCACTGGGGATACTTTATGCGACCCTAATAATCCAATTATTTTGGAAAAAATTAGTTTTCCTGAACCAGTGATTTCAATGAAAGTTGAACCAGAAACAAAAGCAGACCAGGAAAAAATGAGTTTAGTTTTAAAGAAACTTTCTGAAGAGGACCCGACTTTTCAAGTAAAAACTGACCAAGAAACATTAGAGACAATTATTTCTGGCATGGGCGAACTTCACCTTGAAGTTTTGGTTGATAGAATGAAAAGAGAATTCAGTGTCAATGTGAAAACTGGCAAGCCTCAAGTTGCTTACAAAGAAACAGTTAGAAATGAAGTTACAAGTGAGGGCAAATATATTCGTCAATCAGGAGGCCGCGGCCAATATGGTCATGTTTGGTTAAAAATAGAACCGCTTGAAAGAGGAAAAGGTTTTGAATTTGTTAATCGGATTAAAGGTGGAATTATTCCTCAAGAATTCATTCCGGCAGTAGAAAAAGGAGTAAAAGAGGCAATGGAAAAGGGAATTGTTGCCGGTTATCCGATGACTGATGTCAGAGTGACTTTATATGATGGTTCATTTCATGAAGTTGATTCTTCTGATTTCGCTTTTAAGATTGCCGGTTCAATGGCTTTTCAGGATGGGGCAAAAAGAGCAAACCCAGTGCTTTTGGAGCCGATTATGAAAATTGAGGTGGTGATTCCAGAACAATTTTTAGGTGATGTGATTGGCGATTTATCAGCCAAAAGAGGAAGAATAAATGAAATGTATGAAAGGGGAATGATGAAAGTAGTTGATGCGATGGTCCCTTTGGGAGAAATGTTTGGCTATGCCACCAAATTGCGCTCAATGACAGAAGGAAGGGGAACCTTTACAATGGAATTTGATCATTATGAAGAAGTGCCTCCAAATGTGAGTCATGAGATAATTGAAGGTAAAAAATAGTTTTAAAATTTGACTTTTTAAAATAAATACTTTAAGATAATATAAATTAAGGTCGTCAAAAAGGTTTAAAAATTAAAAATTAATAAAAAATATGGCAGAAAAAGAAAAATTTGTGAGAACTAAGCCCCATATGAATATTGGGACCATTGGTCACATTGACCACGGCAAAACTACCTTAACCGCTGCTATTTCCCATGTTCTTTATTTAAAGGGGTTAGCAAAAAAAAGTTTAAATGTTAATGAAATTGATAATGCGCCAGAAGAAAAAACTCGAGGTATTACTATCAATGTTCATCATTCAGAGTACGAAACAGATAAAAGGCATTATGCTCATATTGATTGTCCAGGACATATTGATTATATAAAAAATATGATTACTGGTTCAGCGCAGATGGATGGAGCAATTTTGGTTGTTTCTGCGGCTGATGGGCCAATGCCTCAAACTTACGAACATATTCTTTTGGCGAAACAGGTCGGCGTGCCGGCAATGGTTGTCTTCTTAAACAAAGTTGATATGGTAGACGATAAAGAAATGATTGATTTGGTAGAAACAGAAGTAAGAGAACTTTTAACAAAACACGGCTTTCCGGGAAAAGAAATTCCAGTAATTCGCGGTTCGGCTTTGAAAGCTTTAGAAGCAACTTCTCTTGAAGACGAGGCGGTAAAACCAATTCTAGAATTATTAGACGCCATTGACACTTATTTTCCGGATCCAGTGAGAGATGTTGATAAGCCGTTTCTAATGCCAATTGAAGATATCTTTTCAATTGAAGGTCGAGGAACAGTAGTGACTGGTAGAGTTGAAAGAGGAAAAATAAAACTCAATGAAGAAGTAGAAATTATAGGTTATCGACCAACAGTAAAAACAGTTGTTACCGGAATTGAAATGTTTAATAAGAGCATGGATGAATCAACGGCTGGAGATAATGTTGGGCTGTTATTGAGAGGGATTAAAAAAGAAGATGTAAGAAGGGGACAAATAGTTGCCAAACCTGGTTCCATTACTCCTCATACTGAATTTGAAGCAGAAGTTTACATTTTAACAAAAGAGGAAGGCGGAAGACATACTCCTTTCTTTACCGGCTATAAACCCCAATTTTATATTCGAACTGCTGATGTAACTGGCGAGGTTACTTTAGCAGAAGGCGTGGAAATGGTAATGCCGGGTGATAATGTTAAATTTACGGTGAAATTAATAGTGCCGGTTGCCTTAGACGAAGGTTCAAGATTTGCTATCCGAGAAGGAGGAAGAACTGTTGGCGCCGGAGTAGTGACAAAAATTCTTAAATAAATTGTTTAAAAATTTAATTTGTGGCAGATTCTAAAAAGATAAAAACTGAGGTTCAGTCAAAGATTAGAATCAAAATTAAGGGTTATGACCATCGAATTTTGGATAATTCTTGTTCTCAGATTATTGATGCAGTAATGAGACAAGGAGGTGAAATTAATGGCCCTATCCCTTTACCAACTGAGACCCGTCGATATACGGTGAACCGCGCCACTTTTATAAAAAAAGATGCCAGAGAACAGTTTGAAATGAGAATTCATAAACGCCTGATAGAAATTCTTAATCCAAACCAGAAAATTATTGAAGCCCTATCAAATTTGAGTTTACCAGCAGGAGTAGAAATAGAAGTAAAGATGTAGTAAGAAAAAGGAATAAAAACTGGGCTCAAGCCCAGTTTTTCAATGAACTCTATATTTTATTTTATAAAGGATATGAAAATTATTTTAGGAACAAAACAAAAAATGTCAGAAGTGTTTGACGAAGAAGGAAAAGTTATTCCCGTCACTGTTGTTAAAGCAGGACCAGTTAAAATTACTCAATTGAAAACTATCCAAAAAGACGGTTATTCAGCAGTGCAGACAGGTTTCGGAACAAAAAAGAAAATTAGTAAACCTTTAAAAGGTCATTTGAAAGATTTGGGGAATTTTCGCTATTTAAAAGAATTTAGATTAGACGAGAATTTAATTAAAGAAACAAAGGTCGGCGATGAAATCAAAGGAGATGTTTTTAATGAAGGAGACAAAGTGAAAGTTATTGGCATTAGCAAAGGCAAAGGTTTCCAGGGAGTAGTAAAAAGGTACGGTTTTCATGGCAGTGATGCCTCTCATGGCACTAAAGATAGATTACGGGCGCCAGGTTCAATCGGCGCCACTCATCCTCAGCATGTGATTAAAGGGAGAAAAATGGCAGGCCATACAGGTCTAAAAAAAATTACTTTAAAAAATGTGCCGATAATTAAAATAGATAAAGAAAAAAATCTTCTTTATTTGAAAGGGGCAATTCCCGGCCATAAGGGTTCTTTAGTTTTGATTCAGGGTCAATAAAATTTATGAAGGTATCAGTCTACAATCAAAAAGGAGAAGTAACGAAGGAAGTTGAATTAAACGACCAAATTTTCGGTCAGAAATTTAATAGTCGTTTTATTCATCAAATTTATATCAAAATACTAAAAAATAGACGCCAGCCAATTGCTTCAACCAAAGATAGATCGGAAGTAAGGGGTGGCGGCAAAAAGCCTTGGCCGCAAAAAGGAACTGGCAGGGCGCGGCATTCTTCTATTCGTTCGCCTTTATGGAAAGGAGGAGGAGTAACTTTTGGTCCTCGCCAAAAAGAAAGAAATTTCAAAAATAAAATCAATAAAAAAGAAAAGAAAATCGCTTTAAGCCAAATTCTTTCTCAGAAATTAAAAGATAAAGAAATTATAATCTTGGAAGATCTAAAAATTGAAAAATCAAAAACAAAGGAAATCTATTCTCTTTTAAATAATTTAATTAAAAAAGAAAAAGGCAAACCTTTGAAAAAAGCAATTCTTTTGATAGAATCAAAAGATAAAGAAATAAAAAGAATCAGCCGAAATATTCCTTCTTTAAAAGTAATGACCGTAGAGAGTATTGATTTATTAGAACTGTTAAATTATAAATATTTGATTTTGAAAAAAGATATTTTGCCTCTTTTAGAAAAATTAATTATTAAGTAGGTATGGCCAGTTATAATCAATCTAAAAACAAAGATGTCGTTTTTATCAAGCCTTATTTGAGTGAAAAAAGCACAGATTTGAAAGAGTTGAATCAGTATGTATTTGAAGTTGAGAAAAATCTAAATAAAATTGAGATTAAGAAAGCAATTGAAAAATTTTACAAAGTAAAAGTGGAAAAAGTTAATCTTACTCTTAAAAAAGGAAAGAAAAAGAGATTCGGCCGAAAGATTTCCCGATTTAAACCAAAAAAGAAAGCAGTCGTTACCCTAAAAGAAGGAGAGAAGATAGAAATATAATAAAAGTCAAAATTCAAAAGTCAAAATTCAAAATTCAATGAAAAGATATAAACCAACAACTCCGGGAAGAAGACATTACACAGTTGAAGACCGTCAGATGATAACAAAAGACGAGCCATTTAAGCCGTTAACAAAATCTAATAAAAAAGCAAGGGGAAGAACAAAGGGATTAGTGACTGTCAGGCATAAAGGAGGAGGAAATAAAAAATTGTATCGAGAGATAATGATGGGAGAAGAAAAAAAAGGAATAAAGGGGAAAGTAAAAACAATAGAATATGACCCAAATCGTTCGGCTTTTATTGCTCTGGTGAGTTTTAGCGATGGCGATTGGCGATATATTCTTGCTCCTAATAATTTAAAAGTTGGTGATGAAATAATTTGTGATGACATTACTCCACTTAAAGAAGGAAATCGAATGAGATTAAAAAATATTCCCATTGGTACAATGGTTTACAATGTTGAAATTCAACAAGGAAAAGGAGGAAAACTTGCGAGGTCTGCTGGCACAGCGATACAGGTTTCTGGCCAAGAAGAAAATTATACCTATTTAAAAATGCCATCTTCAGAAATGAGAAAAGTGATGAGCAATTGTTTTGCTTCTATTGGTCAACTTTCTAACTTGGAGCATAGTTTAGTTAGTTATGGCAAGGCTGGCAGAGTAAGGGCAAAAGGGATTCGGCCAACGGTAAGGGGTAAAGTAATGAATCCGCGGGAACACCCTTATGGCGGCGGTGAAGGAAGAACTCAGAGAGGAACTAAAAGGCCAAGAGATATATATGGCAATGTCACCGGCGGAAGAAAAACTAGAAAAAAAAATAAATATTCTAATAAATTTATAGTTGCAAGAAGAAAGAAAAAATAAAAAAGGATAAAAAATAATGAATTAATATGGCACGTTCAATAAAAAAAGGTCCTTTTGTTGATTCAAATCTTTTAAAGAAAATATCTCAACTTAAGGCGGGAGATAAAACTCCGATCAAAACCTATTCGCGAGATTCAATGATTACTCCAGAGATGATAGGTTTTGTTTTTGCTGTTCACAATGGCAAGGATTTTATTCGGGTGGAGATAAAAGAAGAAATGGTTGGTCATAGATTAGGAGAATTTTCTCCTACCAGAAAATTTATAAAGCATGGTGGTAAAATGCAACGAGCATTAGAATCTAAAACAGGAGAAACAAAGGTCGAAGCAACTAAAGTTACTAAAGTTAAAGTTTAGTTCATTAAATTATGGAAGTGAAGGCCTCATTAAAATATTTAAGAATAAATCCACGCAAAGTTAGACTAACTGCTAACCTTATTAAAGGATTGGATGTAAAAGAGGCTGAATACCAACTTAATTCTTTATCAAAAAGAGCCAGTAAACCAATTTCAAAACTTTTAAAATCAGCGGTTAAAAATGCGGAACATAATTTTAACTTAAATCCTGATAATTTATTTATTTACCAAATTAAAGTTGACCAAGGGCCAACACTCGTCCGATATATGCCCAGAGCCAGAGGAGTGGCTAATGAAATTAGAAAAAAAAGTTCTCATATTACCCTGATTTTAAAAGAGAAATCACCGAGTATTCAAAAACAGAGGAAGGAAGAGGAAATAATTGGAAAAAAAGAAAAAATAAAAGAAACAGCACCAAAAGAAACTAAAAAAGAAAAGAAGGTTGGTATTAAAGAAGAAGCAAGAAAAGAGAAAGTTAAAACTCCTATTTTATCCAGACAAAGAATTTTTAGAAGAAAAGCAATCTAAAAAAATAAAAAATAAAAAATAAAAGATAAAAGATAAAAATAGATAAAAATAAAAGAAGTTATGGCTCAATATACTAATCCAAAAAGTTTTAGAACAGGAATTACGAAGGAATGGAGTTCCCGTTGGTTAAATTTGAAAAAAATGCCTCAGTTATTAAAAGAGGATTACTTAATAAGGCAGTTTATTTTAAAAGGAGGTAAAGAATTAAGAATTGAAAATATCGAAATAGAAAGAAAGATGGACAATATTAAAGTTGTTATTAAAACTGCCAGACCCGGGCTTTTAATTGGCAGGGGCGGTCAGGGAATTTCGAAAATTGAGAAAGGTATTTCTAAATTATTGAATAATAAATATAAAGTGAGTCTTTCCATTGAAGAAATAAGAAGACCAGAAACTTCTGCTCAGATTATGTCTCAAAATATTGCTGAAGATATTGAAAAAAGAATTCCTTATCGATTGACGATGAAAAGAAATATGGCAAGAATTGTTCAGCACAAAAATGTTGGGGGGGCAAAGATAATGATTTCTGGTCGTTTAGACGGTAATGAGATTGCCAGAGAAGAGTGGCTTTTAGAAGGCAAATTACCCCAGCAAACTATTAGGGCAGACATTGATTATGGATTTAGCGAGGCTCATTGCCCTTATGGAGTAGTGGGAATTAAAGTCTGGATATATAAATTAAATGAGGAAGAATCAAAAAAATAGATTTTTAATATTTAAAATTAGAGAAAATAAATATGTTAGCGCCAAAAAAAGTAAAACATCGAAAAACGCAAAAAGGAAGAGGGAGATTTCGTAAAACTGAAAGTCGGGGAATTACTTTAGATTTTGGACGTTATGGTTTAAAATCTTTAGAAGAAAAATGGTTGACTAGTCGCCAAATAGAGGCAGCAAGGAAGGCTATTGCCATTGTTTTAAAAAAAGAAGGGAAAGTTTGGATGAGAATTTTTCCTGACAAGCCAATTACTAGAAAGCCGCCGGAAGTGACAATGGGTGGAGGAAAAGGAAGCGTTGAATTTTATGCTTTTCCAGTTAAGCCCGGGAGAATAATTTTTGAAGTGGACGGAGTTTCAGAAAATATGGCGCGTCAAGCATTAAAGGCTGCTGCCTCTAAACTACCAATTAAAACTCTTTTTGTTAAAGATTAGATATGAAAATAAAAGAACTAAAAAACAAAAAATCTGATGAATTATTAAATTTACTGGCAGATTCAAGAAAAAAACTTGCCGAATTAAAAATAAATTTAGCTAGCGGCAAAGTAAAAAATGTTAAAGCAGTGAAAATGTTGAAAAAAGATATTGCCAGAATTTTAACTATCTTAAATGAAATGAAAATAACTTCTTAAAATATTTATTATGGCAGGAAAAACAATAAAAAGAAGATTAAAAGGAAAAGTAGTCAGCGATAAAATGATGAAAACTGCAGTGGTGGCGGTAGATTCTTTAAAATTTCACCCAAAATATAAAAAATATTATAAAGTAACGAAAAGATTTAAGGCTCAAAATGATAATAATAAATATAAAGAAGGAGATAAAGTTATAATAGAAGAAACCAGACCCCTTTCTAAAGAAAAAAGGTGGAAAATTATCGGTTATTCAACTTAATTTTATGATTCAACCAAGAACAATTTTAAAAGTAATAGACAATAGCGGAGCAAAAACTGTTCGTTGTTTTCGGGTTTTGGGCGGGAGTTATAAAAAATATGCAAGAATTGGAGATATAATTGTTGCTTCAGTTCAAGCAGCTGAACCAAGAAGAGAGGTAAAAAAAGGAGATGTAGTTAAAGCAGTGATTGTTTGGCAAAAGCAACCATATCACCGAAAAGATGGAAGTTATATCAGGTTTGATGAAAATGCGGTGGTATTAATAAATGAAAAAAAAGAGCCAATTGGTAATCGTTTATTAGGGGTTTTGCCTCGAGAAATAAAGGAAAAGGGATATAATAAGTTAGTCGCTTTAGCCACAGATTTTGTTTAAAAATTTAATTGGACTAGGAACTATATTTTTCAAAATATGAAAATGGAAATTAAAAAAGGAGACTTAGTAATGATTATTAAGGGAAAAGATAAAGGGAAGACAGGTAAAGTAATTAAAACTTTACCCAAAGAAGGCCGCTTATTGATTGACGGTTTAAATTTAATAAAAAAAATTAAAAGACCAAAAAAAACTGGCGAAAAAGGAGAAATAATGTCTGTGCCAGGACCGATTAGTCGGGCAAATGTAAAAGTAGTCTGTCCAAATTGTAAAAAACCTACCAGAATCTCTCATCTATTTGAAAATGGAAAGAAATATCGCCAGTGTAAAATTTGTAAAGCAAAAATTTTATAATATGAAATTACCTTATAAAGAACAATGGAAAAAAGTTGTAGTTCCTGAAATGAAGAAAAAATTCAATCTTAAAACCGAAGAATCTGTGCCGAAGATTGTAAAGGTAGTGGTTAACGCTGGCATTGGGAGATTAATTACTTCAAGCAAAAATAGCGACGAGATAGTTGAGAAAGTATCACAGCAACTTAAAATGATTACTGGTTTAAAGCCATCTTTAAGACCTTCAAAGGTTTCTATAGCTAGTTTTAAATTAAGAGAAGGAATGCCAGTTGGCTTGAAAGTTACTTTAAGAGGAAAAAAAATGGAGGATTTTATTTATAAATTTATAAATGTGGTTCTGCCGAGAATCAGAGATTTTTGGGGAATAAAAGAAAACACAATTGACGCTTCAGGAAATTTAAATTATGGTTTGAAAGAGCAAGTGGTTTTTCCCGAAATAAGTAAAGAAGAGGCAAGTTTCATTTTTGGTTTAGAGATAAGTTTTGTTACCAATGCCAAAAATCGTCAGATGGCAAAGGAACTTTTTACTCTTTTAGGCTTTCCCTTTCAAGAGACAAAATAATTTTTAAATAATTTTTCAAATTTATGGCAAAAAAATCTGTTATTGCAAGAGCGCTTAAAAAACCAAAATATTCTACCAGAGTTGTTAGACGATGTTGGCGTTGTGGTCGAAAAAGGGGGTATATGAGAGATTTTGGTTTATGTCGAATTTGTTTTCGAGAGTTGGCTTCTAAAGGAGAAATTCCGGGAATTAGAAAAGCCAGTTGGTAACTTAAAATTTTTAATTTTATAATTTTAATTTTTTAAATAGTATGACTGACCCAATTGCAGATATGATAACCAGAATAAGAAATGGTCAAATGGTTAAAAAAGAAACCGTTAAAGTTCCTTTTTCCAAATTTAAAATGGAAATTTTAAATGTTTTGAAGAAAAACGGCTACATTAAAGATTTCGTTAAAATTGGCCGAGAGCCAAAAAGAATGATTGAAATAACTCTTCTGTATAATGAAGATAAAACTCCAAAGATTACCGAAATAAGAAAAGTTTCAAAACCATCTCAACGGATATACAAAGGTTCAAAACAAATTTGGCCAGCAAAAAGAGGGTTTGGAATTTATGTTGTTTCAACTTCCCAGGGAGTAATGTCGGATAAAGAAGCGAGAAAGAAAAATTTAGGCGGAGAAATTTTAATAGAAGTATGGTAGGGGGGAGAAATTTTCAATTTTATAAATAATATTTAAACGATTTAATTTTTTAAAAATTAAAAATTACACAATTTACAATATGTCCCGAATTGGCAAAAAACCCATAGAAATTCCTGCTGGCGTAGAAGTAAAAATTGAAAATAATACTTTTATTGCCAAAGGGGAAAAAGGAGAATCATCTTTAAAGATTTCTCCTTATTTTGCCGTTGAATTAAAGGACAATCTTGTTTTTGTAAAACCTCAAGTTCGGCAAAAAAATACTAATAAACTTTGGGGGACAACAAGAGCACTAATAAATAATTTAATAAAAGGAGTAAGCGACGGTTTTACCAAACAATTAGAAGTTAATGGAGTTGGCTTTAAAGTAAATATAGAAGAAGATAAATTGATACTTAAAGTAGGCTTTATTAATCCAATAGTTTTGAAAATTCCAAAAGATTTAAACGTTTCAGTTGATAAAAACATTATTACGATAAGCGGCGCTTCAAAAGAATTAGTTGGTTTATTTGCCGCCAAGATTCGTCAAATTAAACCTGTTGAGCCATATAAGGGGAAAGGAATTTATTATGTTGGCGAAAAAATAAGAAGGAAGGCCGGCAAAAAAATCGCCACTACTGCTGCTTAAATCTAATTATCTAAATTCTTAAAATTTCAATGAAAAAGATTAATAAAAAAGAAAAAAGAGCGATTAGACATCATCGTCTGCGGGCTAAAATTAAAGGAAATAAAGAAAGACCCCGATTATCTGTTTATCGTTCATTAAAGCATATTTATGCTCAAATTATTGATGATGAAAAAGGAGAAACACTAGTTGCTGCCTCAGATTTTGAGATAAAAAATGAAAAAGACAATCAAAAAATAACAAAACAGGAAATCGCTCAAAAAGTTGGCGAATTAATAGCCAAAAAAGCAGAAGAAAAAGGGATTAAAAAGGTAGTTTTTGATAGAGGCGGATTTAAATATCACGGTCGAATTAAAATGTTGGCAGAAAAAGCCAAAGAAGGAGGATTAGAATTTTAATTAATAAATATGAATTTAAGAAGAAACTTTCAAAAAATTACCCCTGATTTTGAAACTCAGGTCTTAGATATCAGCCGAGTAGCGAGAGTGACAGGTGGGGGAAAAAGATTAAGTTTCAGGGCAACAGTTTTAGTTGGCAGAAAAAAGAATTATGAGATAGGTTTTGGAATAGGAAAAGGTCGAGATGTTGCCACGGCGATAGAAAAAGCAACCAATGAGGCGAAAAAAAATTTATTCAAGATTCCGGTGGTAAACAATACTATTCCTCATGAAACAAGGGCAAAATATGGGGCAGCAGAAGTAATTTTAAAACCAGCTAAAGAAGGAAAAGGGATTGTGGCTGGAGGAGTGCCGAGAGCAATCTTTAAATTAGCCGGCATTCCAAACATTAGTTCAAAAATATTAGGCAGAACTAATAATGCAATTAATAATGCAAGAGCAGTCTTAATTGCGCTTTCGAACTTAAAAGTCCCAGAAGAAAAAACAGCAAAAAACTCAAAAGAAAATACATCTCTTTAGATTTATGCAAATTCATCAATTAAAAAAAACTTATAAAACTCAAAAGAAGAAAAGAATTGGCAGAGGCGGGAAAAGAGGTAATTATTCCGGGCGAGGAATGAAAGGCCAGAAATCAAGAGCCGGTCACAAAATTAAACCCCAAATCAGGGAGACGATTTTAAAATTTCCTAAAAAAAGAGGAGTGAAATTCCAAAAAATAGTCAAAAAACCGGTAACAGTTCTTTTATCAGATATTCAAGGAAAGATTCAGGGCGATGCTGTTATTAATCCAAAAAGATTAAAAAAATCAGGATTAGTGGAAATTCCCAAAGGAGAGAGAAGACAGATAAAGATTCTTGGGTCAAATGAACTAAAATATAAATATAAGATAGAAAATTGTTTAGTTTCACAAAAAGCCAAAGAGTCAATCTTAAAAGCTGGTGGAGAAATAAAAAATAAAAAATAAAAGATAAAAAATGTTTAAAAAACTTATCAATCTTTTTAAAAATAAAGAATTAAGGAAAAAAGTTTTAACCATCCTTTTACTTTTGTTTGTTTTCCGAGTAATGGCAAATATTCCTTTGCCAGGTGTTGACCAAGCAAAACTTCAAGATTTCTTTAAGCAGAATCAAATTTTTGGTTTATTCAATATTTTCACCGGTGGCGCAATGTCAAATATTTCAATTGCTTTTTTGGGAATTGGCCCCTATATTACTTCCAGTATCATTTTTCAACTTTTGACGATGGTTTTTCCTTCTCTAAAACAAATGCTTCAAGAGGGAACAGAAAAAGAAAGAAAACAGTTTGAACAATATTCCAGAATGTTTACAATTCCTTTAGCCCTGCTTCAAGGTTTTGCGATGCTTAACTTATTAAAAAGCCAGGGGGTAGTGACTATTTTAAGCCCCTTTGACTTAATTAGAAATCTTACGGTGGTAGTTGCTTCAACAATGATTTTAATGTGGATAGGAGAGTTAATTACCGAGCAAAAATTAGGTAATGGTATTTCCTTGATTATTTTCGCCGGAATAGTAATTGATTTACCTCGTCAATTACTGGCTACTTTTATGAATTTAACTCTGGAAAGGCTGCCTAATCTAGTAGTCTTTTTAGGGGTTGCTTTTCTAATTATTATTGGAGTAGTTTTTGTTTCTCAGGGCGAAAGAAGAATCCCAGTTAATTATGCAAAACAAGTTCGTGGCACAAAGATTTATGGCGGGGCGACCACTTATTTGCCAATGAAAGTCAACCAGGCAGGGGTAATCCCAATTATTTTTGCTTTGTCTATTTTAATGTTTCCGCAAATGATAGGCCAGTTTTTGTCTACGACCACTAATCCCTTTCTTTTAAAAATAGCCTTGGCCCTAAAGGGATTTGATACTAATTCACTAGTGTATTTGATATTATATTTTGTTTTAGTTTTTCTTTTTACTTTCTTTTATACTTCGGTTACTTTTGAACCGGAATCAATTGCTGACAACTTGCAAAAAAGAGGAGGTTTTATTCCTGGTTATCGGCCAGGAAAAACCACGGCCAATTATTTGTCTTCCTTGAGTTCAAAGATTACTTTATTTGGCGCTCTATTTTTGAGCGCGATTGCAGTTTTGCCAATTCTCCTAGAAAAAGTTTCCGGAGTGACTACGTTGGCAATTGGTGGGACTTCACTTTTAATTATGGTTGAGGTAGCAATTGAAACAATGAGGGCAATCGAATCCCAACTAATTATGCGAGAATATGAAAACGTCTAAGCCTTTAAACATTATTTTATTAGGCCGGTCTGGTTCTGGAAAAGGAACCCAACTTGATTTACTAAAGAAAAAATTACCTCTGATAGAAATTGATACTGGTGCTCTTTTAAGACAATTCATAAAACAAAAAAATCCTTTGGCTCAATCAACGGCAAGAATAATAAATAGTGGTTTGCGGGCGCCAACTTGGTTAGTGGTCAGTTTGTGGCTTAAAAAAATTTTAAATTTAAAAGAAAACGCAAAAAAATTTGGTTTAATTTTTGAAGGAAGTCCCAGAAGTTTAGATGAGGCAATTATTTTAGAAGAAGCGCTTAATCTAATGGAACGAAATAATTTCAAGGCAATTTATATTAATGTGCCAAAAGAAGAGGTTATAAAAAGATTGAGCGTAAGAAGAATTTGTCAAAATTGTAGTCGAGAATATTCCCTCGAATTAAATCCAAAATTGGTTAAAACTCTAAAATGCCCTGTTTGCGGCGGAAAACTGGTAAAAAGAAAAGACGATAATCTCAAAGCCATTAAAAACAGAATGAAATATTTTGATAAAGAAGTAATACCAGTGATTAGATATTTTAAGAAAAAAAAGAAATTGATAGAAGTTGAAGGAATGGGAAGTGTCAATGAAGTTTTTATAAGAATTGTTCAAAAACTCAAGATTTAATTTAAATTTTATATCTATTGTGTACTCAATAAAAACCAAGGAGGAGATTAAAATTTTAAAAGAAGGTGGCAGAATTCTTTCAAGGATTTTAAAGAGAGTGGCTTTAGAAGCAAAAGTTGGCGTTTCGGCGAAATATCTTGATGATTTTGCTTATAAACTTATTAAAAAAAGCGGCGGTGAGCCATCTTTTTTAAATTATAAGCCTGATTTTGCTTTAAAACCATTTCCTAACAGTTTGTGTGTTTCTCTAAATGAAGTGATTGTTCATGGTTTGCCAAAAGAAGATTTGATTTTTAAAGATGGAGATGTAGTGTCTTTGGATCTGGGATTAAAATATAAAAATTTGTTTACTGATATGGCGCTTACAATTGGTGTTGGCAAAGTAAAACCTCTATATCAAAAAATGATTAGAGTATGCCGCGGCGCTTTAAATGAAGCCATAAAAACCATAAAAGCAAATAAAAAAATTGGAGATATTGGCTGGGCAATTGAAAATTATGTCAAAAAGAACGGCTTTGTGGTAGTAAAAGAATTGGTTGGTCATGGTGTTGGCTATAAACCTCACGAAGACCCTCTTGTTTATAATTTTGGAGAAAAAAATACTGGTTTGGTTTTAAAAGAAGGAATGGTTATTGCGATTGAGCCGATGATTACCCTAAAAAACGGGACAATTAGAGAGAATAGTGATGGTTCCTTTTCCACTTTAAATAATGAAGTAGCAGTTCATTTTGAAAAAACAGTGGCAGTTTTAAAAAATAGAGTTTTAATAATTACTCCCTAAAAGTGATATTATGAAAGAACTAATAGTTTTTTTTACTAGCGCCTCTCCTTTGGTAGAATTAAGAGGGGCAATTCCTTTGGCAATTTTGGTTTATAAATTTCCTCTTATAAAATCATTTGTAATTGCTATTTTGGGAAATATTTTGCCAATTTTGCCAATTTTATATTTTTTAGAAGGTATTTCTAATTTTTTAAGAAAAAGATTTCTGTTTTTTGAAAAATTTTTTAGCTGGCTGTTTCAAAGGACGCGGAAAAAATTCCAGGATAGTTATTTAAAATGGGGAAAAGTAGCCCTGGTAATTTTCGTTGCCATTCCTTTACCATTTACAGGCGCCTGGACAGGGAGTTTGGCCGCCTTTCTTTTTGGTTTTAAAAAGAAGGAGGCTTTCTGGCTGATTACTTTGGGAGTATTAATTGCCGCAATTATTGTGAGTTTTTTAACTGTCGTGGGAGAAAAACTAGTATAGAAATACATTTAAATGAAAAAATACGTTGTTTTTAATTGGAAAATGTCTCCAGCCTCTTTAAAAGAAGCAGAGGTTCTTCTTAAAATTTTAGTTAAAAGCAGCCCCTCTTTAAAAATTATTGTTGCTCCGCCCTTTGTTTATTTAGAGAGGGCAAAAAAGATATTAAAAAATAAATATTCCCTTTGCGCCCAGGATGTTTTTTGGCAGGATAGAACTTTCGCCACTGGCGAGATTTCTCCCAAGATGTTAAAATCGCTATCTTTAGAATATGCGATTGTTGGCCATTCAGAAAGGCGTCGTTATTTTAAAGAAACAGATGAAATGATAAATCTAAAAATGAAAGGTTGCCTTAATAATGGTTTAATTCCAATTCTTTGTATCGGCGAGGAAAAAAGAGGAGAGAAAGAAGAGAGTTCTGGTTTTAGAGTTAAAAAAATTTTATTTGACCAGTTAAATAAAGCATTTAGAGGAATTAAATTAAATAAAAAAAATTCAGTTATTATTGCTTACGAACCGGTTTGGGCAATCGGCGGCAAAACTCCAGAAACCCCTCAAGAGGCAGAAAAAATTTCAGATTTGATCCGTTTTTGGCTTTTAAGGAGATTCAGCGAGCCAGTGGCTCTATCTATTCCTGTTCTTTATGGCGGTTCTATAAAAAGTAAAAATATCATTGATTTTTTAAGCCTAAAAAACATTGATGGCGTTTTGGTCGGTAGCGCCTCAACTAATAAAGCCGAATTAAAGAAAATTTTATCTTTAGTTCAATAAATTACTTTAATCATAAAAACTATGTTGGAAAAATTTAAAAATTATCTTAATAACGTTTTAACCATTTTTCTTATCGTGGCAGCGATTGGAATTTTAAGTTGGGCCTATTTAAACTGGCAGCAGGCGATAAGTATTGTTAACCCAGAAAGAGTGATTTCTTTTTCAGCCGAAGGTAAAGTTGTTGCTAAACCTGATATTGCCAAATTATCTTTTTCTGTTATTACCCAAAAAGAAAAAGCAGAGGAAGCGCAAGAGGAAAACGACCAAAAGATTAAAACTCTTATTGAATTTGTGAAAAGCGAGGGAATTGAAGATAAGGACATAAAAACTATAAATTATTCTCTGAATCCGCAATATGATTACTCTTGGTGCAAAAAAGATACAAAAGATTTTATTAGTTGCCCTCCGAAGATTATTGGCTATGAATTGCAGCAAAGAGTAGAGATTAAAATTAGAAATTTCGACAAAATCAATTCTTTAGTAGGACAATTATCTTTGAAGGGCGCAAACGAAATATCCGATATCAGTTTTGAAATTGACGATCCTGAAGATTATAAGAATCTAGCCAGAGTTGAAGCCTTTAATAAAATAAAAAACAGAGTAGAACTTTTTGAAGCAAAAACAGGTGTTAAGATAGGAAAGATTATTAGTATTTCTGAAGGAGGAGAATATACTCCTTTGTATCGGAGTGCGGCTAAAGGAGAAAGTCTATCAATGAGCGCTGTTCCAAGTGCCACTATTGAACCCGGGACAAACGAAGTTATTGTCAATCTGACCGTGAATTATGCTTTGAAATAAAATTTTAAAAATGAATCACCTTTCTCCATCAGTGGTAAAAAACAAAAATATTTTGGTGCGAGTCGATTTTAACGTTGAAATTAATAAAGGAGAAATTAGCGATGATTTTAGAATTAGAAGAAGTTTAAAAACGATTGAGTTTTTAAAAGAAAATAGGGCTAAAAGGATTATTCTAATCTCCCATTTTGGTCAGCCCACGCCGAAAGATTTTTTTGAGAAAGATTTTAGTTTAGAACCAGTTGCTCTATATTTGAAAAAAAAATTAAAAACACCGGTTTTCTTTGTTTCTTTTAGAAATTTAGAAGAGTTGAAAGAGAAAATAAAAGAATTTAAAAATGGCGAGTTAATCCTTTTAGAAAACATTCGTTTTTTTAAAGAAGAGGAAGAAAATGACAAGAAGTTTGCAAAAGAATTATCGAAATTAGGCGATGTTTATATTAACGATGCATTTTCAGTTTCTCATCGCCAGTCAGCAACTATCTGCGCCATTACCGAATTTTTACCTTCTTATCCGGGATTGCTTTTAGAAGAGGAAACGGCAAAACTTAAAAAAATTATTGACAATCCTCAAAAACCATTAGTAGTTATTTTAGGCGGAAGCAAAATTGAAGATAAACTCCCTCTGCTTGGTAGTTTTTCTGAAATCGCAGATTATATTTTGGTTGGGGGAGCGATTGCTAATACTATTTTAAAAGCATTCGGTTTTGAAATAGGGGATTCACTGTTTTCCCTGTCAATGATAGAAAAGGTTAAAGTCATTAATTTTAAAAAATCAGAATTAATCTTGCCTGGGGATTTAAAAGTTTTAACCAAAGAAGGAAAAGTGGAAATACGGGATATAAGCGTCGTTAAAAAGACAGATAAAATTTTAGATATTGGCCCTGTAGCTGCTAAAAGTTATAAACAATTTATTGATAAAGCCAGAACAATTTTTTTCAATGGGCCAATGGGAAAAGTTGAAGATAGACGATTTAGAGAAGGGACGAGAGAAATTTTAGAAGGCATATTAAATAATAAGATTTCAAATTCAGTGATAGGTGGTGGGGATACTTTAAAAACCCTAAAACTCTTAAAAATAAAAGAACCATTTCAAGAAAATATTTTTTTCTCTACTGGCGGTGGCGCAATGCTTAATTTTTTGGCTGGTCAAAAGCTAAAAGGGCTAGTAGCACTTAATTTTTATTCTTCTTAAACTTATTTATGAAAAAATTGAAAAAAGATAAAGATATTTTTGTTATTTATCATCGCTCAGATGCGGATGGCTTTGGCGCTTGTTTCAGCGCTTGGTTAAAATTTAAAGATAAAGCAAATTATTTAGGTTTCGATTATCTTAACGGTTTTCCCTTAGACATTAAGAGAAAAACTGTTTATTTATTAGACATTTCTCCCTCTTTAGAAAAATTAAAGACTTTTAAGAATAACGAAAATCGGATAATTCTAATAGACCATCATCTTTCTTCTTTAAAATTTAAAGAATCAGTTGACGAATTTATTGTTGATATTAATCACTCAGCCGCAATTCTAACTTTTGAATATTTTTTTAAAAATAAAAAGGTGCCCAAACTTTTATCTTATATTGAAGACCAAGATTTGTGGAGATTTAAATTACCCTCAAGCAATGAAGTTAATATTATGATAGATTTACTGGAAAACGATTTTAGAAAATGGCAGGAATATAGAAAGAAAATAGAGAGAAAAAAAGAATTACAGAAGATAATAAAACAAGGGGAGTTATTAATAAAATATCGTCAGTATTTAATTAATCAGATAATTCCTCAGGCAGTTTTAGTAAAATTTGAAGGTTATGATGCGCTTGCTGTTAACTCGTCAGTTTTAATTTCTGAAGTGGGTAATGCTTTATGCAAAAAACATCCCCCAATGGCAATAGTTTACTCTCTTAACGGGAAAAAGAAAAAAATTTCTTTGCGCTCAGATGGTTCAGTTGATGTTTCTAAAATTGCGGAAAAATACGGCGGAGGAGGACATAAGGGAGCAGCAAGTTTTATTTTGCCCCTTGATAAGCCGTTTCCTTGGAAAAAGAATTAAGTAGGGCAAAATTATAATATGAATAAATTAGAAGTTTACGTTGACGGCGGTTCTCGAGGAAATCCTGGCCCAGCGGCCATCGGTTTTATTGTAGGCAGTAAAGAATATAAAGAATTAATAGGGGAGACAACTAATAATATTGCCGAATACAAGGCAATTATCGCGGCTTTGAAAAAAATAAAACATTTATTAGGGAAAGAAAAATTAAAAAACACCGAAGTAATTATTTACTCTGATTCTGATTTAGTGATTAATCAATTAAATGGCAATTTTAAAATTTTGGAAAAAGAATTAATTCCTTTATTTATAGAAGTTTGGAATTTGAAAATAGATTTTCCCTCTCTAAAATTTGTTCATATTTCTCGCGAGCAAAATAAAAGGGCAGACTATTTAGTCAATAGAGCGCTGGATAACTCTCTTGACAAATTATTTTAGACCCTTAAAATAGATATTTAGATTAAACATGAAATGTTTATGATAAAAAACTATAAGTCCCGTCTCAATCAAACTGACATTGAAGAAATAATAAACGAGTTCAAACTCGATACTTTAGCCACCAAAAAGGTGGCTTTTTTTAATAATTTAGGGGCAGAATTATTTAAAGTAGAAACTTCGAAAATTAAAAACCCTTTATACCAATCAGTAAAATATCCAAGAGAAACTTATATTCTTTATTTAAAAGAAATAAAAGAAATTGCTTCGTTTCCTCATTTGGTGGGAGAAGAACTCAATAAAAAATGTCTAAAAATAGGTGAGGCAGCAGCATTGGCAATTAACAAACTTTGGCCGATAAACTCAGAAGATGCTTTGCTTTATGATGTTTTGAGGGCAGGACCAGGCTATCGTCTTTATGAGGGATTCCAAAAAATAGGAATTAATTTATCAAAAATTAAAATCAGGCCCCATTATAAATTGCCTTCTTATCGGCATCACAACGGCACCAGTGGTCAATTAGAACTCATTTATGAAGATTTTAAAAATTTTGATGAAAATAAAAAAATAACTGTAATTAAACCAGATACAGAAGCAAGCGGCGGCACCTCAAAAATCGCCATTGAGAGATTAATGAAAGTAGCCCAACAAAAAAATACTAAAATTAAAGCAATTATTTGCACTGGTTTTATTTCTAATCCTTCTTTAAATGTTTTGCAGAATTTAGCAGAGAAATATGCTTTTCAAGTTAAAATTTTAGCCTGGGGCAATTTAACTGCTTTATATTCTAATGGTTATGATATGCCTCTTTATGGAATTGACGAAGCCTATTTTAGAGCGACAGGAAAAATAAGAAAAATTGCTGGCATTATTCCTCAAGAAATTTTGGAAGAATATCTATTGACTTTTCCGCCTGGCTCTGACCAACCAGGAGATTGGTCTGCTAGGCAAACTTATGTTGACAATGGTTTAGAGATGGAAAAAGGAGATATTTTAACGCATTTAAAAAATAGCCTTAAATTCATCAAGAGTTTATATGAAATCTCTAAAAATGAGGGGTGGTTTAAGAATTGGCACAAAGAGATTTTTGAAAGAGAGATAGAGGAATTAAAAAAGCAATTAATTAAGAGGCAGCACCCAACCTATTTGGCTTGACAAGAAAAAAAGTGATATAATAAAAAAACATTCAAAACGGTCGACAAATTAACTCAATAAAAACTTAAAACAAACAAAAAATATGAAAAAATATAAAATATTTTTGAGTTTATTAGTCGTTTTTACTATCTTTTTTGGAACTTTTTATCAATCATCTGCTGCAACTCAAGAGGAACTACAGAAACTTATTGAGGCCCTTCAAAGTCAAATTAAATATTTACAGCAGCAATTAAGTCAACTTATGGCCCAACAATTAAAAAGTTGCCCATTTGTTACTATTGGTTTAAGCAAAGGATATTTTGATGAGCCAACTTCCGAGGTAAAAGAACTTCAGAAATTATTAAAACAAGATAAATCCATTTATCCTGAGGGACTGGTAACCGGTTATTTCGGAAGATTGACCGAGGCGGCATTAAAGAGATTTCAGGCCAAATATAATTTATCTCAAAGTGGAATTGTTGATGAAGCGACTCGCCAGAAACTTTGCGAAGTTTATCTTTCAAGGTTTCCATCGCCAACCACCACCGAAACTATTACTACCACTACTTCTTATCCAACTCCTTATTTACCAGATCTAACAATAACTGAATTTTATTATTCATCTTCTTTTCCTCAGCCTGGACAATCAGTTTATTTTACTCTAAAAGTAGCGAATAATGGTTTAGGCGATGCTTCTCTTTCCAAATTAAAAGTATTTTTGGGAAGTCAAATAATATACTATACTGAGATTATTTTAAAAGCAGGCGAAACGAAACAATTTAATTTTTCTTGGAATTGTCCTTCTGGAACTGCTGGTGATTATGTATTTCAAGCAGTAATTGATAAAGATAATTTAATAAATGAAGTAAGAGAGGATAATAATGAAAAAATTATAGAAATATGTTGCGGTTGTGTTCCAACTTTTGCAAAACCTGATTTAGTAGTTGATAGTATAACTATGTCAGCTACTCCTGAAGTGGGTAAACCTATAAATTTTAAAATAGTGATAAAAAATAATGGGGAATTACAAGCAGATTCCCCAATCTATGTTAATTTGAAAGTTATTACAGCTCCTTCTGGAGTAAACGCGGGGAGCATAGGGACTTTAGTTTATCCTTCACTTTCTGCTGGTGCAAGTGAAGGAGAACTTTTTGATTGGCAGTGTATAGTTCCGGGTTATTACACCCTTGAAGCAGAAGTTGACCCTTATAATTATAAAATTGAATCGAATAAAAATAACAATAAGAAAACTATAAGTTTTAGTTGTACTCCGCAAGTAATAGTTCAAAAACCAGATTTAACTATTGATATTAATTCTAATAAAACAAATTTAAATGTAGGAGAAACGGCATTTATTACCTTAGTTGAAAGAAATATAGGAAACACACAGAGCGGCCCTTATTATAGCGGAGTTTTTGAAGATAATAATACCTCGCCAATTCCAGATAGTGCTTTAGGATACGATTTAGCGGCCGGTAGTTCACATACCTATTCTTTTGTTTATAAATGTAATACTGCTGGTGATCACACTCTTGTCGCTAAAATAGATTATAAAAATCAAGTTCAAGAATTAAAGAAAGATAATAATCTGGCTTCTATAATTATTTCCTGTGCACCTACGAGTTATCCTGATTTGATAATCACTACTATCCAGCTTACTCCTACTAATCCCAAAGCGGGGGATTATGTTAACTTTGTAATTACAGAGAAAAATATTGGAAGCGCTTCTGCAGGAAGACATTATATAGGTTGGTATCAAAATAATTCTCCAATGGGGGCATCATTAGTTTATGGGTTGGCTCCTAATGCTACTACTAATTATTCTTTTTCTCTTCAGTATGCTCAGGCGGGTTCTTATTCCATAAAAGCCAAGGCTGATGTTTATAATGAAGTTGCTGAATCAAACGAATCTAATAACGAAAATACAGGATCATTAACAATTAGCCCGTCTTCTATTTATCCCACTCAGACTGGTTGTATTAAATCTCCTGCTTATAATGGAGATTTGTGTAGCGGTTATAGATTAATTACTTCTTTGGAGCATAGTGCTGCTTGCTATAATTTAGACCAATGTTTAGCAGCTCAAGGAAATGGCACTTGTGTTAAATCACCAGTTTTTGAAGGAGATGCTTGCTCTGGATACCGTGTTATGCCAGGTATCTCGCGGGCTTGTTATAGTTATAGTGAATGCCAATCTGCATTAAATAATCCTGTTTCTTTAAATCTCTTGGAAACCATTCAAAATCGACTTGTCTTAATCCAAGAAACGATAAAAAATCTAATGGTCTCTTTAGTTAATTCTGTTTCTAGAGAAATAAGCAACAAAAAAACAACCCCGCCATTATTTTAAAAAAAGTAGGCGGGCAAATCAAAAATCCCGGCTTTTGGCCGGGATTTTTGATAAAGTAATGGGTTTGTTTGTAAGCCGAATTCTGTCTTCTTGAATTAAACAAGGAGGCAGTTATTTCTCTGGGCCCGGCGTTACCTTCGGGCTCAAGCGAGCACTCCCCCCACTTGAAATGGATTGGTTATTACCAAGAATTGAGAATAAGATACCATGATTCATTTAATTATCCATTTCAAGTGGGGGGCACGGCTCTTGCATCCAGCAAGGATTTAGCCGTTTCACCCTGAAATTTCTTTCAGGCTCACCCCTCCTTTAAAAGTGGGGGTTTTAATCCTTTCGGATTAAAACGTCTCTGTTCGCACCTCTCTCTTAAACCATCTTTAATAACCGTTACCAGTTATTAAATCAAACGGTTTCAGAGGGTGGCTTTTAACCACTGCTTTTTTCTCTGTTGAAGCACAGAGGAATGTTCGGACTTTCCTCCAACCCCTCTTCATTAAAATGAAGAAGAGCCAGCAACTGCCCAACAAACCCTTTCATATTATAGCACAAAAATGAATCGGAAGTCAAAAATTTTAGATAATCCTGTCATAAGGTTGCTTCAGCAATCTTATAACAGGATAACATTTTTAATTATTTTTTAATTTTGTTTTGCTCAAAAATCATTAATTATCGAATAAATAGGTGAATTGCTAAATTTTCGAAAATATAGTAAGATATTTAAGAAATCTAAAATGCGACTGATAAAAAAAATATCTTTTTTGTTTCTTATCCTTGCTTTGTTAGGGGGTATTTTTTATCTTGGCGATTATGTTACAAAATTAAGGTACAGCAATAAAAAGGTATTAAATTCGTTAGAAGAACAAAGTAAAACACAAAATCTTCAAGGAATTTCATCTCTGTCTGAAGAATTAGGCAGAGTGAAAGAGGGTTTGACTCAAACGAAAGGAGAGTTAGAAAAATTTATCAATTTAATTCCTCGGCTTAAAGAAGATGTCAAATTAAAAGAAACTCTTACTGCTATTATTGATAATTTAGATTGTTTAGACAATTTGACATTTATTTTAGATGGCTTAAATCAAAAAGAAGACAGTCTAATATGTTTAAAAAATCTTTATAATAGTTTCAAAGACTTGGAAAAATTGAATGTTTCTTTTGGAAAAAATTACCAGCAAGATATTTCAACCATTTTGGATTTTCTGGGCGATAGTCAAAAAAAGAATTATTTAGTTTTGCTTCAATATCCTTTTATCTCAAGGCCAACCGGTGGTCTATTTGCCTCTTATGGGATTTTAAGTATTGATAAAGGCAAAATTAATTTTTCCGGTAATCATATTAGCGACTTGGACAATATTTTCGTTTCCAAAATAATTCCTCCAGAACCCCTTCAAGCTATTTCTAATCAATGGTTTTTTCATGATTTGGGCTGGTTTTATGATTTCGATTTTACGGCCAAAAAAATCATCCAGTTTTACGAAGAAAACACCCAAGATAAAATTGACGGCGTAATTCTGATTAATCCTGAAACTATCGCGAATATAATGGAAGTGGTAGGGGAAATTAAATTAGAAGATTATTCTCTGGCGATTACCGCTAATAATTTTTCTGAGTTTTTAAAAGAGCAACTGGAAACTGGTTTTAAACCAGGTCCCTCACGTCTTAGCCCTTTAATTTTAGATGATTTTTTCACTTTAATTTTTGAAAAATTAAAAACTCAAGATCCAGAAAAAATAACAAATTTAATTGATAATTTTCAAAGTCAGATATTAGAAAAAGATATCCAATTTTATTTTAAAGACGAAAAATTTAATCAGTATTTTTCAAGATATCTAGAAAAAGAAACAAATCAAACTGATTATAGCAATTTTTTAGCCGTTACCTTTAGTTTAATAGATAAAGAACTAAAAACTGATACTCGCTTAAAAAAGATTATTCTAAAAACAGAGATAACAGAAGAAGGCAAATTTATCAATCAGTTAATAGTCAACGCCGAAGCAAGAACCTCAGCTGATAGAAAAAATCTAGATTATTTAAAGATTTATTTACCCGAAGGAGTTGAGATTTTGAAAGTTGAAGGATTGACTAAGGTCAATAAAGAGGACAATTCTAAATATTATGAGAAACTAAATTATGCAAAAGATAGCGATTTAAATCTAATTGAGCAAAGCAAAATTATAATGGAAGAGGAGAATGCAGAAATTTATAAAGAAAATGGCAAACTTGTTATTGGCGGTTTTGCCTATTTGTCAAAAACCCCAGTTAATCTTGATTATGTTTTACCCTTCAGTCTTCAAAAAGAAAATTTGCCCCAGTTAGTGGAAACAAATATCTATAGACAGAGCGGCCAGAGTGTCAATTTTCTTTATAAAATAATTTTACCTAGTGAATTGAGATTATCGCCGACGCTTTTTTCTTTTGAAAAATGGATTCCTTTAGACAAAGATTTAAATATCAAAGTAAATATTGAAAAAAATGAACCAAATTTTTAAAAAAATTTTGAATCATCAGACAGAAACAATTTTAGGCGCTGGTTTAATTACTTCAGTTTGTGCTTTTTTAAGTTCTATCTTGGGATTTATCAGGAATGCCTTGCTTGCTTCGCGATTTGGTGCTTCATCCGCTTTGGATATTTATTATGCTTCTTTCAGGTTGCCAGATTTTATTTACAATGTTTTTATTGTCGGCACCATTTCTGCGGCTTTTATTCCACTTTTAAATGATTATTTAGTTGAAAATAAAGAAAAAGCCTGGCAATTTTCTTCTTTAATTTTATCTTTGATTTCTTTTCTTTTAATAATTGTTGCTTTAATAGTTATTATCTTTGCCTATCCTTTGCTAAAAAAAATATTGATTGGTTTTAGTGAAGAAAGTTTAAAAACAACTGTTTTTTTAACCCGACTCCTGATGATTCAACCGCTTCTTTTGGGGATTTCCGCGGTTTTTTCTTCTATTTTAAGAAGTTTTCGACTTTTTTTTATTAGCGCCCTGACGCCAGTAGTCTATAATTTGGGAATTATTTTTGGAATTTTATTTCTTGCCCCTAAATTTGGTTTAAGGGGATTAATTTTTGGGGTAATTTTAGGCGCTTTAGGCCATGTTTTAATTCAGGTGCCATCGCTTCTGTCATTAGGGTATCGATTTAAAAGATTTCAAATTTCTACTTTTGTTTTTAGTATAAAAAAATTATTTGGAGTTATGTCTTCTCGGGCTTTGAGTATTATTCTCTCTCAGATTTTTTTGCTTGGCGTAACCTCAATTGCTACTCTTTTGAAAGAGGGAACAATCACTATTTTCAGTTTTGTTGACAATATTTTGCCTTATACTATTTTCGCTTTACCTTTGGCTGATGCCGCTTTTCCTTATTTATCGCGGTTTGAGTCAGAAAAGAAAAAAGACGAGTTTATTTTTAATTACCAAAAAACTCTGCTCTTAATTTTGCTTTTTATTATTCCTTTGTCTTTTTGGATGATTGTTTTTAAGGAACCGATTGTAAGGCTTCTTTTGGGTTATGGGAAGTTTGATTGGCAGGCGACTTTAAATACAATGAAAGTGTTAGAAATTATGTCCTTGGCGATGATTTTCCAGAGTTTAAATTATTATCTTTTAAAAGTGTTTTTTGCCAAAAAAGACGCAAAAAGGCCATTTTTTGCCAGTTTCCTCTCTTATGGCATTGGTCTTTTAATTTGTTTTTATCTTGGTTTAAAACTAAAAGCAAGTGGTTTAGCGTTAGGAATTCTTTTTACCTATATTATTTATTCTTTACTTTTATTTCTTTTTCTTAGAAAACATCTGCAAATTCCTTTAGAGAATAAAAAAGAATTTGTAAAATCTTTAATAAAAATATTAACTGCCTCAATTTTAAGCAGTTTAATTGGTTTTCTTTCCATAAGTTTCTTGAAGAGTGTTTATCCTTTTTCAAAAGTAAAAAATTTAGTTTTTTCTAGCATTATTTCCTTTGCTTTGACTCTTTTAATCTTTTTAATAGTTTGTAAGATTTTAGAAGTTAAAGAAGTCAAGGATATTTTGAGTTATTTTAAAAAGAAGATTATTCACAAAAATGACCAACATTCGTAATTTCGTTATTATTGCTCATATCGATCACGGGAAGTCGACGTTGGCGGATAGATTTTTGGAATTAACTGAGACAGTTCCTCGAATAAAATTAGAACCACAATATTTAGACAAAATGAATTTGGAAAAAGAGCATGGGGTAACGATTAAAATGCATCCAGTCACAATGAGTTATCATAATTATGTTTTGAATTTAATAGATACCCCTGGTCACGTTGATTTTTCTTTTGAAGTTTCAAGAGCTTTAAAAGCAGTTGAAGGCGCAATTCTTTTAGTTGATATTACTCAAGGAATTCAGGCACAAACGATTTCTCATTTGAATTTGGCTTTAAAACAAAATTTAAAAATTATTCCCGTTTTAAATAAAATCGATTTAGAAAATTACAATTTAGAAGATAGAAAAGAAGAATTGATAAAACTTTTGAATATTAAATCAGAAGATATTTCTTTAATTTCTGCCAAAAACGGCATAGGAGTAAAAGAACTGCTTGAAAGAGTTATTAGAGAAATTCCTCCTCCAAAAATAGAGACAAATCAAAATTTTTGCGCTTTAATTTTTGATAGCAAATTCGATTATTTTAAGGGAATTATTGCATATGTTAGAGTGCTCGAAGGGAAAATTAAAAAAGGAGAAAGATTTTGTCTTTGGTTTAATAAAAGCAAAGGAGAGGTTTTAAGTTTAGGTTATTTTTCTCCTGAATTAAAAGAAAAAGAAACGCTTGAAGCAGGAGAAATTGGATGGTTAGCCACTGGTTTAAAAGAGCCGGATAAAATCAAAGTGGGGGATTATTTAATTTTAGAAAATCAAAGCTATGAATTAAAAGAAACAGAATTTAATCAACCAAAGCCGATGGTTTATGCCAGTTTTTATTTAAAGAAGGGAGATTCTTCAAAAGAGTTTGAAAATTTCCGCGCGGCTCTATTAAAATTAAAACTAAATGACTGGGCATTAGAGTATGCGCCCGAGACTTCCGAGGTTTTAGGAAGGGGTTTTCGTTTAGGTTTTTTGGGTCTTTTTCACTTAGAGATAATTCAGGAGAGATTAAAAGAAGAATATGGTCTTGATTTGGTAGTGGTAAATCCAACTGTGCCATACCGGGTTAAAATTAAAAACCAAAAAGAGCCAATAATTATTACTAATCCGAACCAATGGCCAGAAGAAGAGGTTATTGAAAAAAGCGAAGAACCATGGGTCGAAGCAGAAATTATTACCCCTTCTTTATATTTAGCGTCAGTTTTAAAATTAATCTCCCTTAAAAGAGGAGAAAATATTATTACTAATACTTTTAACGAAAAATTAGAGATTAAATTAGAGCTACCCCTTGAAGAAGTTGTTCGAAATTTTTATGATGATTTAAAATCAGTGTCTTCTGGCTACGCTTCAATGGATTATAAAAGAGAAGAATTCTATAAACCGGCGAACTTAGAAAAAATGGAAGTTCTTTTAGCGGGCAAGGTCTTTGAAAGTTTAAGTCAAATAGTTTTAAAAGAAAAAATAGAAAAAGAAGCGCGGTCTTTGGCTTTGAGATTAAAAGAATTAATTCCGCGGCAAAATTATCCTGTTGCTATTCAAATAAGAGGTTTGGGAAGAATTATTGCTAGAGAAACAATTCCATCTTTAAAAAAGGATGTTACGAGTCATTTGTATGGTGGCGACAGAACCAGAAAGGAAAAACTTTGGGAAAAGCAGAAAAAAGGAAAAAAGAAACTGCTTCAAAAAGCAGATTTAGAGATTCCTTCTTCTGTTTTTGTCAGATTATTCACGAAAAAAGATGAACATTAATTCAAGATTTAGTTATGAAAAATTTATTAATCAAAATTAGAAATTTTTTTCTTATAATTATAGTTTTGCTTCTTTTTGGAGGACTTTTCTATCGTTTATATCAAGACTACCAACGCCACCAGTATCTAAAGCAAGAAATTTCCAAATTATTAGCAAGAGAAAAGCAATTAAAGGAAGAGATAAGCAATTTAGAAAAAATCAAAAGTGAAAGCAATCTCGAAGAAAAATTAGAAAAACAGGTAAGATTAATGCTTGGGCTTAAAAAAGAAGGCGAGGAGGTTGTTTTAGTTATTCCTCCAAAAGAAACTATTCCCGAAACTTCAATTACCTCGACAACTACTGAAAATACCTTGGAGACCAAGAGTTTTTTTGAGGCTTTAAGAGATTTATGGTATAATATTTTGAGGACATTTAAAACGAATTAAAAGAGGATTAAAAGAGAAAATGCGGGTGTAGTATATTGGCAGTACGCGACCTTCCCAAGGTCGAAGAGAGGGTTCGATTCCCTTCACCCGCTCAGCGGTTAGCTGCTTATTAGAAATAAATTCTGTTTAGATATGCGGTTAAATAGATTCTTTTTAGATTTTCAACCAGAAGCAAAAATTGTTAGGATTTTAGATAAAGAAATTATTCATCAGATAAGAAATGTTTTAAGATTAAAAGAGGGAAACGAAGTTATAATTTTTAACAATAATTTAAAAGAGGCGTTAACCAAAATAGTTAAAATTGACAAAAATTTCCTTGATTTAGAAATTTTAGAGATAAAAGAGAATTTAATTGAACCAAAAAGAGAAGTTATTCTTAATTGTGCAATTTTAAAAAAAGAGAATTTTGAATTAGTTGTTCAGAAAGTGGTTGAAATTGGAATAAAAGAAATTGTTCCCTTAATTACCGAAAGAACGGTTAAAATCAATCTCAATTTTGAAAGATTGGAAAAAATTATTAAAGAGGCTAGTGAACAGTCTGGTCGGGGAAAGTTGCCGCTTATCTCTAAACCAATAGATTTTGAGAAAGCGATAGTTCTCAATAGAGGAAATGCTAATTTATTTTTTGATGTTAAAGGTAATAAATTTATTCCCTCTTTATTGAAAGATTTTAACAATAAAAAAATTGGTCTTTTTATTGGCCCGGAAGGAGGTTGGGATGAAAAAGAATTAGCATTAGCAAAAAATAAGGGATTTAAAATCGTAAATTTGTCTCCTTTAACTTTTCGTGCAGAGACAGCCGCAATAATCGTTTGCTATCTTGCCCTGAATTTATAAATTATTTCCGAATTATCCCTCCACCTAAACATTTATCTTTTTGATAAAAAACAGCAATTTGACCAGGAGTAGGAGCAAAAACTCTTTTTTTAAAAATGATTTGATAGTGGTTATTTGAAAAAGGTTTTAAAATTGCTGGTAGAGGTTTTTGTTGAGAGCGGGTTTTAACAGAAACAGTAGCCGGCTTTCTAATTTTTCTGCCACTGATAAAATTTACTTTTGAAATAATAATTTCTTTTTTATAAAGAGCGTTTCTATTTTTTGTTACTATTAAAAGATTTTTTTTAAAATCAAAACCGCAAACATAATAAGGACCATTGGAGAGATTTATTCCTTTTCTTTGACCTAAAGTATAGAAATTCAAACCATTGTGCTTGCCAAGAATCTTTCCTGATTTATCAATAATTAATCCTGGTTTTGGTTTTAGATAACTTTTAATAAATTCCTTGAGCGATTTATTTGAAACAAAACAAAAATCCTGACTTTGGGGCTTTTGGTAAAAAATCGAGAATCCTTCTTTTTCTGCCAATTTATAAACTTCTTTTTTAAACAAATTTCCAAGAGGGAAAATAAGGCGCTTTAATTGATTTTGGGTCAAAAAAGATAAATTATAACTCTGGTCCTTTTTTTTATCTTTAGCTCTAAATAATTCATATTTTTTTGTTTTTTTATTATATTTAATTTTGGCGTAATGACCGGTTGCCACATAAAAAATTTTATGTTTTGTTGCCCAATCAATTAAATGTTTAAATTTAAAATAACGATTACAAATTACGCAGGGGTTGGGCGTTCTGTTCTCCTTGATCTCTCTTTTAAAATAATCAACTACTATTTTTTTAAATTCTTTTTGCTTGTTTAAAATAAAGTAAGGGACGTCAAATTTTTGGCAGATTGATTTTGCCAGATTAACGGATTCTTTGGTACAACAGATGTTTTCTCTTAAAAGATTTTGAGAATTTTTCCAAATTGGTAAAAGTAAAGTAACCCCAAGAGGTTCATAGCCTTTATTTTTTAAAATAAGAAGGCTCATCGAAGAATCAACACCTCCAGACATTCCTACAATTACTTTTTTCTTTTTGACACTCATAAAAACTGAAGAAATTGTTTTGATAATTATTCTAACAAAAATTGAATATTCTGGCAATTTTACTAATTTGTGGTAAAATAAAGATAAAAAGCCGATGTAGCTCAACAGGTAGAGCAGACCCTTCGTAAGGGTAAGGTTGTCGGTTCGATTCCGACCATCGGCTCTGGGTTGACTTTATTTTTTTAATCTGCTATACTGAATTACATTATTCCGGAGACATTAGGTACCTTTAAGGGTAAAGCCTAACGAGGAAATTTGGCTTTTCTGTTTTAAGCAGAACCTAATGTCTATTAAATTAATAGGCATTTTTTTATTATGATTTCAAAAGATAAAAAACGGGAGATAGTCAAAGAATTAGGGGAGGATTTAGGCAAAGCTACTGCTCTTTATTTTTCCTCCATTAATGGCGTAAAAACTACCGAGTTAAACAACTTCAAAGCGAAATTAAAAGAGGTCGGTGGTAAAGCGAAAGTAATGAAAAAAACTCTCTTAGATTTGGCTTTAAAAAGAAAAGGGTTAGAAGAGGATTGGCGTGAAAAATTAGAAGGGTCAATATTAGTCAATTTTGCCTTTGAAGACCCCCTTGCCCCAGCAAAAATTTTAAAAGAATTCTCCAAGCAGAATAAAAATTTCAAAATTATAGGAGGTTTGTTAGATAAAAAATTTCTAACAGCAGACCTCGTGGAGGAGTTAGCAAATATTCCTGCTAAAAATGTTTTATATGGTCGGTTAGCAGGAGCAATCTATTTACCCCCTTATCGTTTAGTTTATTCTTTAAAAAGTAATCTGTTTAGATTAGCGAGGGTAATAAATGCAATAGGTAATAAATAAAACATTATGGCAGAAGAAAAAAAAGTGTCAGAAAAATTGGAAAAAATCATTAAAGAAATAGAAGAACTTTCAGTTTTAGAATTAAATGATTTAGTAAAAGCCTTAGAAGAAAAATTTGGAGTTTCCGCGATGCCGATAATATCTAATCCGGGTGCTGCTAATATGGCTCAAACTGGTGCTGCGGAAGCGGCTCAAAAAGAAACTGTCTCCGTAATTTTAAAAGATGGTGGTCAATCAAAACTGCAGGTTATTAAAGTGGTGAAAGATTTATTAGGTTTGGGCCTTAAAGAATCAAAAGATTTAGTGGATGCTGCGCCAAAGCCAGTCAAAGAGAATATCTCTTTATCTGAAGCAGAAGATATTAAAAAGAAATTAGAAGAGGTTGGCGCCAGTGTGGAAATAAAATAGTTGTTTATTGTTTTGGCCGTTTCTCAAGATAAAATATTTTTTTATCAGTTAAAAAGATTAAAGAAACTCTATTAATAGAGTTTCTTTTTTATAAAAATTTTGCTATGATTTATTGGAGAGGGCGTATAGCTCAATGGTCAGAGCGCTACGTTCACATCGTAGAGGTTTCCCGTTCAAATCGGGATACGCCCACAAAAAATTTATTTATTACATAGAATAAAAAGTTAGTGTGAATAAATAGTGGATAAGTAAGAAAAGTAAGAGAGAAATATCTATTATTAAAGCAGAAAAACACCCTTTTAAACAGGGTGTTTTTTAGTGGCAATTACTCTTGACTTTAAGGCCGAAAAAATAATAAAATGGAGAAAAGTGGATGATTGTGGATAACTGTGGGGATAACTCAACTAAATTGTGGATAATAACATTGGTATGTTAATCGGCGAATATCATTATAATTTAGATTCAAAAGGAAGAATTGCGATGCCAGCAAAGTTAAGGACCCTTTTAGGAGAAGAAGTAACTATTACTCGGGGACTTGACAGTTGTTTGTTTATTTTTCCCAAAAAAGATTGGGAAGAAATAGTTTCAAAAATTAAAAATTTACCTTTAAGTCAAGCAAACTCTCGGGCTTTTCAAAGATTAATGTTGGCTGGCGCAATGAATGTTTCATCAGACAATCAGGGAAGAATTATTATTCCTGATTATTTAAGAAAATTTGCTAATTTAAAAAAGAAAATTGTGATTGCCGGCGTTTATAATCGTTTAGAAATTTGGGATGAAGAACTTTGGGAAGAGTATAAGAAACGCACAGAAAAAGAGTCAAGTAATATTGCGGAAAAACTGAGTGACTTAGGGATATAATATTCAGGATAACAACTTTATTAACTATGGATTTTGACTTTTGACCTTTGAATTTTGACTTATTTCTTCATGCATTTACCCGTTCTTTTAAAAGAAGTAACCCAGTATCTGATACCTCAGTCAAATGAAGATTTTATTGATGCAACATTCGGTGAAGGCGGACATTCATTAGAAATCTTAGAAAATAACAAGCCTCAAGGAAAAGTTTTAGGAATAGAAATTGATAAAGAAATTTACAAAAAAGTTAAAGAAAGATTTAAAGATATTAAAAGATTGATTTTAGTTAATGATAGTTACATTAATTTAAAAGAAATAGTAAGACAGTGTCAATTTTACGAAGTAAAAGGAATTCTGTTTGACTTAGGGATTTGCTCTTATCAGTTAGAAGAATCTGGTCGCGGTTTCACTTATAAAAAAGATGAGCCGCTTGATATGAGATTTGATACTAATCAAGATTTGACTGCCAAAGATATTTTGAACTGGTATCCGGAAAAAGAAATTGAAAGAATTTTAAGAGAATTTGGGGAAGAAAGATATTCTTTAAAAATAGCGAAAGCAATTGTTAAGAAAAGGAAAGAGAAAAAATTTGAAACAACAATGGATTTGGTTGAACTTTTAAAAAGAGCACTACCCAGAAACTACGACAATCATCGGTTGCCGTTTCCAACCCGGACTTTCCAGGCCCTAAGAATCGCGACCAATAACGAACTAGAAAATATTAAAAAGGGAATAGCTGAGGCTTTTGAAGTTTTAAAACCGAATGGAAGATTAGTAGTTATCTCTTTTCATTCGCTTGAAGATAGAATCATCAAAAACTTTTTTAAAGAATTAGAAAAACAAAACAAGGGTAAAATCCTCACAAAAAAACCAATTACTCCTTTAAAAGAAGAAATTTCTCTAAATCCTAAATCTAGTTCAGCAAAATTAAGGGCAATAGAAAAAAATAATAAATAAAAATATGACAATTATTTACGATTACTCTAATTCAAAGAAAATTAGAAGACCAGTTATTCTTGTTTCCAGTCAAAAATATCCCCGGAAGAAATTTCACTTCTTTTCTCCCATTTTAGATATCAAGAAATATTTTGGCCATATCAAATTAGCGGTATTTCTTCTTGCCCCACTAATAATTTCGCTTATGTTTTGGCTTATTTTATATGGTCAGAATATTTCTTTAGATTACCAGATTTATAAACTTAAAAACGAAATCAGCCAAATCGAAGAAAATTTAGCCACTCTTCAGGAAGAGTTAGCCGACGCTGAGTCAACCATTGCGATTAATAAATGGGCAGCAGAAAATCATTTTGTTCCCGTAAAAAATATCAGTTATTTGAATTTAAAAGAAGACAATCTTGCCCAGAATTCTTTGTTAAGATTTTAATATTTAAGTATGCGGCGGTCTTATAAACGAAAAATTACTCTTCCAAATGAAGAAATTAACCCTTCTGGAAGGGTTTTTTTTATTTATTTAGGTTTTATTATTCTTTTTGCGGTTTTAGCAGTGCGTTTATTTGACCTTCAAATTTTAAAACATGAAGAATATCGGGCTTTGGCAGAAGCAAATCATTCCACCAAAACTACGCTTTTGCCTCAGCGAGGTTTAATTTATACCCAAGATAAAGACAAAGAAAAGATAGCCGTAGCAATCAATAAAAAATATTGGTCTCTTTATGCGGTTCCTAAAGAAATAGAAGACCCGCAGAAAGCAACTGATATCCTATCTCAATATTTACCTTTAAAAAAGGAGGAAATTTTGAAAAGATTAAGCAAAGCCGGCGACCCTTATGAACCATTAGTAAATAGAATTGAAGATGAAGAGTTAATGGATATTATAAAAGAATTAGCAATAAATGGAATTTATTTTAGGGAAGAAAGATTTCGCTACTGGCCATTCGATAGTTTATTAAGTCAAACAATTGGTTTTGTTTCTCAGGGAGAAGATGGAAAAATAAAAGGCAGATACGGACTTGAAGCCTATTATGAAGATGTTTTATCTGGACAGCCAGGTGAATTTTCCGGTGTAAGAGACGCTTTGGGGAGATTAATTTCTTCTCTTTTTACTTCAAACAGGGCCCCGGTTGAAGGAGCAAATCTCATTACTACCATTGATAAAAATATTCAATCCAAAAGCGAGGAAGCTTTAGAAAATTTAATCAAAGGCAGGGGAGCGGTAAAAGGTTCAATTATTGTAATGGAAGCAAAAACTGGCAGAATTTTGGCATTAGCAAATTGGCCAACTTTTAATTTAAATAAATTTAATGAAGTTAAAGATTATTCAGTTTATAAAAATTATGCAGTAGAAGAAATGTATGAACCGGGTTCAGTAATTAAACCTCTCACAATGGCAGCAGGAATAGATTTAAAAAAAGTGACTCCAGAGACTACTTATGATGATAAAGGATATTTTGAAGTTTCTGGCTATAGAATTAATAATTACCGGAATGAAGTTTATGGAAAAAATGTAACAATGACAAAAGTTTTAGAGCGTTCTATTAATACGGGCGCGATTTTTGTTGGCCAGAAAGTAGGAATGCAAAATTTAAGAGAATATTTTAAAAAGTTTGGTTTAGACGAAAAAACTGGTATTGACCTACCAAATGAAATTACTGGTGATTTGTCTAATTTGGAATATCCAAAAGCCAACCCAAGCCATTTGGCAACTGCCTGTTATGGAGAAGGAATTACAGTGACACCAATTGGTTTAATTAGAGCTTATTCTGCTTTTTTAAACGAAGGAAAAATGGTAAATCCCTATCTTGTCGAGGCAATAGAAGACTCAAACGGCGTGTATCACTCAATTGACCAGCCAGAGCAAAAACAGGTAATCTCTAAAGAAACTGCTCAGATATTAACCACAATGCTCGTTTCCGTAATTGAAAATGGTTTTGGAGGAAATGCAAAAATAAAAGGCTATAGTTTAGGAGGAAAAACTGGCACTGCTCAAGTCCCTTTGTTTGGCAAAGGAGGATATTCAGATGACCAGATTCATACTTTCGTGGGATTCTTTCCGGCCTCAGACCCCCGTTTTTTAATCTTAGTGAAAATGGATAAGCCTATAGACCCAAATAGCGCTGCTAGTCATACTGTAACTCTAGCCTTCAAAGAAGTAGAACAATTTTTAATTAATTATTACAACATTCCTCCAGACGAGAAAATAGAATAAAAATTGAAGAAAAGATAAGACGACTACTTAAAGAGGCTTTTAGAGCCTTTTTTGTTTTTTAAGAAATTTTATGTTATAATTACATTAAATTAGAAACGAATATAAAAGATAAAAGATTTTGTATTTTTCACCTGCCTAAGTTTTGCTTCGCACAATTTTGACGGGTAAATTTTTGGCATTTTATGGCATGTTCGTCTAGCCCGGTCTAGGACGCATCCCTCTCACGGATGAAACGTGGGTCCAAATCCCGCACATGCCACTAACTAAATTATTCAAAAGTATGGCTTTAGAATCTTATTCAGAATCAAATTTTATTGGAGATGAAGAAAAAATAATAAGAATGGAGAACGAAGAAATTACTAAAGAAGAAAATGAAAAAACAGAAGAAGGAGACCCTTGTAAAAAAATTTGGCCAATTCTTAAAGATTTCTTTGATGAAATTCCCACTTATCAAAATACGAAGAAATTAGGTGACTTTAATTCAGAAACAGAAAAAGCAATAAAAAAGAGCGACGCCAATATAGCTGAGAAAAAAGAAAAGGAAAGAACTATCGATTTTCCTTTTGTTTGTGAAAAAATAATCATTGGTTATCTTTATAAGATGGTTAATAACAAAGTGAAAGATAATATTAAAGTAGAAATCCAGCAGGCTTCTCCTTATGATGATTGGATGAATGGCGCGGACGCTTTTCTAGTAGTAAAAAAGTTAAATGAGAACAAAGAGGAATTAATAAAAGCTATCCCGATTCAAATTACAACTGCGATTGTTCAGGATGTTTTACTGGAAAAAATGCAACAAACAAAAGAAAATGAAGGAATTTTAATAACAGTGAATGCAGGAAATATTAGATTATTAGTTAACAAGTATTTAGAGTATTATAATTCTTTTATAAAGGAAAAGGAAAAGAAAGGGAAAGAGAAAGAGGAAAAGAAAGGGAAAGAGAAAGAGGAAAAGAAAGGGAAAGAGAAAGATAATTCTATGAAAGATGAGCCTAAAAGCGAATTATTAGCTCCGTGGGATTTTTTTGAGTTTCAAGATATAGTAAGAAATGACGATCTGGAGAAAATCAAAAAGGAAGGAGAAGAAATAATAGAGCAACTTTCGAAAGGGATGAAGGGAAAGATTGTAATAAAAAAAGCTGAAATTACTAAGCAAAAATAGAAATATAAAGAACAATGAAGATTTATAACTTAAAGAAGGTTAATTTATTTTTGATAATTTTTCTTATAATCTCTTTTGTTTTAATTTTGGAAGTTTATTTAAAATCAACGCCGAATTTCCCCGTGGTTTTAAAAAGAAATGAATTAGGTTTTAATTTTTTAACTCAAAGGCAAAGAGTTTTTAATTTTTATATTCTGGGAATTATTTTTCTTTTAACTAATTTTTTAATAAGCAAAAAAGTAAAAATAAAGGGAGTAAATTTGAAAAAGGTTTTAAATTATGCTAATATAGTGATTGTCGTTTTAATTTTTCTGATTAGTCTTCAAATTTATTTTTTAAATTTATAATAAAATGTTGGCGGTTATTGAGACTGGAGGAAAGGAGTATTTAGTTTCCCCAAATCAAAAAATTAAGATAGAAAAAATAAAAAACCTTAAAGAAGGGGATAAGATTGAATTTGAAAAGGTGCTTTTAATTTCTGATGAAAAAGAAAAAACTTTTATTGGAAAACCTTATTTAGAGGGGAAAAAGGTAATTGGCGAAGTTTTAAAAACTGGAAAAGGGAAAAAAGTGATTGTTTTTAAATACCATTCAAAAACCCGCTATCGCAAAAAGAAAGGTCATCGTCAGCCCTATCTGGAAGTTTTGATAAAAGAAATACAATAGAAATAAAGAAAATATTTTTTCCTTGATGTGTTACTTTCTTCCTTCCAGGGCGCTGATTAAAGTTTCGCTATCAGCAAATTCAATGTCTCCGCCAGTGGGTATTCCTCTGGCGAGTTTTGTAATTCTTATTTGAAGGTTGAGATTTTTTATTTCTTTTTCCAGATAATAACTAGTAAGATTTCCTTCGGAAGTCGGGTTTAAAGCCAAAATTACTTCTCGGATTGGCTGATTAGTTTTACTTTTATTTTTTATTCTTGAGATTAAGGTAGTTAAGTTTAGATTTTTGATTGTTTCTTTGTCTATTTCTGAAATAAGTCCTCCCAAAATATGATAAAGGCCATTGTATTTATTTGTTTTTTCCAAAGATAAAACATCTGTTTCTTTTTCTACTACGCAAATGATATTGTGATTTCTTCTTTTATCTCGGCAGAATTCACATAAGGTCTCGTTATTTTTTATTTCAAAAGGAAACGAACATTCGGGGCAAAGTTTTATTTTCGAAAATAAATCATTAAAGTTTTTTAATAGTTCTGTTTGAACTTCTTTTTTTTGATGCAAAAGCCAAAAAGTCAGTCTTAAAGCCTGACGTGGTCCAATTCCTGGAAATTGCGCTAATGAATCGGCTAAATTTTTAATGGGTTTAGGTAAGGACATAAAAATAAAATAAAAGATAAAAAATAATAAATAAAAATTTTTTTATTTTTTACTCTCCTTCTAATTCTTCAAACTCGCTGGAAAATTCTTCTTTTTCCAGATTTCTAAAACTAGTTAATTGCTCATTGAAATACAAAGAAATGCGGCCTAAAGGTCCATTGCGGTGTTTAGCAATTATAATATCAGCGATATTTTTTCTTTCAGTATCAGGATTATATTTATCTTCTCGATAAATAAACATTGCCACGTCACAGTCTTGTTCAATGGCTCCGGTTTCCCTTAAATCAGAGAGTCTAGGAATTGGCGGCGAACGTTGCTCAACTGCTCGTGACAATTGAGAAACAGTTAAAACTGGAACATTTAATTCTCTGGATAAGGCTTTGAGTGAACGCGAGATTTCAGAATATTGCTGAACTGTACTTTCTTTGAGAGAAGAAGGAGTTATTAATTGAAGATAATCAACTACTAGTAATCCTAAGCCCGCCTCTGCTTGAAGTCTTCTGGCGACAGTTCTCATTTGCATTATAGTTGGCGAAGGTGCATCGTCAATATAAATAGGCGCTTCGGCTAAGCGTGATAACGCGTCTTGAATTAAAGTAAAATCATTTATTTCGCCCTCAGTTGAAAGTCTGCCAGTTCTGATTCTCCATAAGTCAACTGTTGATTCTGCAGCAATTAATCTGTCAACAATTTGGTCGCGAGACATTTCTAAACTAAAAATTCCCACCGGCACTCTTTCTCTGAGAGCAACGTGTCGGGCAATATCTAAAGCCAAAGAAGTTTTTCCCAATGAAGGCCTTGCCCCTAAAACTATTAAATCTGATTTTTGTAGGCCAGCCAAATATTTATCCAATTGGCTAAAGCCAGTTGTCAGTCCTCGCAATTTGCCACCGCCTTTATGAAGTTGGTCAATTCTTTCAAAGGCTTTTACTAATTCTTCTTTTAAAGGCAGAAATTCATAATTAATAGATTTCTGAGAGATATTAAAAATAATTTGTTCAGCAGTATCCAAAACGTTATTCACGTCTTCTTCTTCGTTAAAACCCAATTCTGCGATTTGGTAAGAAGCGCTTATTAGATCTCTTAAAATTTTCTTTTCGTGAACAATTTTAGCATAATGAACAACGTGAGCGCTGGTTGGAGTTTTGTTAACAAGAGAAGTAAGAAAACTAACGCCGCCAATTTCTTTTAAAAGATTTTTTTCTTCTAATCTATTAGTTAAAGATAAAACATCAACAGGCTCATTTTTCTTGTATAAATCAAGAATTGCTTCAAAAATTTGCCGATGTTTTGGTAAATAAAAATCTTCCGGATACAAAATATCGGCAATTTTTATAATAGCGTTATTGTCTATAATTAAAGCGCCTAAAACAGATTCCTCTGCTTCTATATTTTGTGGCGGTAATTTTTCTTCAGGAGACATATTTTTGGTCCTTTAGCTGTATCTTCAATTAAATATCCTAATTTTTGTACTTGCTGTCTAATTTCATCGGCTTTTTTAAAATCTTTCTTCTTGCGGTATTCTTCTCGTTTTTTAACCAATTCAGTAATCTTTTTAGGAAGTTTAAATAATTCTACTTCTCTAAGATTTAAACCGAAAACTTTGTCCCAATCTAAGATTAAAGCATAAACTTTTTTAGAATCAAATTTAGATGGATTTTTATTATAATCTTTAATAAGTTTCCATAAAATGCTTAAGGCTTTTGGTATATTTAAATCGTTTTCAATTGCTTTTTTGAATTCTTGTTGGTATTTTTTAAGACTAACTGTTTTTTCTCTCGAAGTTTTTTGTTCTATTAAAATTTTTCGTATAAATTCTCTTAATTTTTCCAACGAGATTTGGGCTGCCTCTAATCCTTTGAAGGTAAAATTAAACCTCTGGCGATAGTGAGCGGTTAAAAAAAGATATCTTAAGCTTAAAGGCTCATATCCTTTATTTTCGAGGTCCTTTAGGGTATAGAAATTTTTGAGAGATTTGGACATTTTCTGTCCTTCAACCTGTAAAAATCTAGGATGAAACCAATATCTGACAAATTTTTTTCCCGTGGCAGTTTCTGCTTGAGCTATTTCTGATTCATGATGGGGGAAAATATTATCTTCTCCGCCAGTATGAATATCAAAACTTTCTCCTAAATATTTCATCGACATTGCCGAACATTCAATATGCCAGCCAGGAAAACCTCTGCCCCAAGGTGAGTCCCACTCCATTTGTCTTTTTACTCCTAAAGGAGTAAATTTCCATAGAGCAAAATCTGCCGGATGTTTTTTTTGGGGATTAACTTCAATCCTGACTCCGGCTTTTAGTTTTTCTAAAGTATTGCCAGAAAGTTGGCCATATTTCGGATATTTTGAAACATCAAAGTAAACTCCATCATCAATAATATAGGCTGCGCCTTTTTCATTGATTCTTTCTATTAGATTTATCATCTCTTTTATATGGTCAGTTGCCTTGCAAATAACAGTGGGCTCCAACATATTCATTTTTTTTCGATTTAAAAGAAAAATTTCAGTAAAATATTGGGCAATTTCAAAAGCAGTTTTTCTATGTTTTTTAGCGCTTTTTTCAACTTTATCTTGGCCAGTATCTGCATCTGAAGTTAAATGACCAACGTCGGTGATATTCATTATATGAGTTACTTTATAGCCTAAGTATTCAAGGGTTCGGCGCAATAAATCAGCCATCGTGTAGTTCCAGGCGTGGCCGAGGTGGTCATAATCATAAACAGTTGGCCCGCAAGTATAAAGACCGACTTTTTTGTCTTTTAACGGTTTAAAGACTTCGATTTTTTTAGTAAGAGTATTATAAATTTTCATTTTAATCTCTAATTAATCTTCAAATCATTTTTTTCTTTTTAAGGATTAGGTAGAGAATAATAGCGGGAACAAAAGCCACTGTGAGAATAAGAAAATAATCATACGGCTTGCCTCTAATAGGTAAATATTGAACATTCATTTGGAAAGAACTAATAATAATTAAAGCCGGCCAGCCAACAAAAGAGACAATGGTATAAATCTTGGTTAAAAGATTAATTTTATATTCGATATAGGAATTATTGGTATTTTCCAAAGACTCAATCGTATCTTTAAAACCTTCAATAATATTGTCAACTCTTAAACTTTCTCCCATTAAATCTTCAAAATAAATTTTTGAACCTTCGCCCAAAATCATTGGTCCCCTTCGCACTAAAGAATTAATATCTTCTTTTAAATAACGGAAAATCCTTCTGAAATTTAAGATATCTCTTTTGGTATAAGAAATTAGGGGTATAACCTGGTGGTGTTTGCCGGCAAAAATTTCTTCTTCAATTCTGTTCATTTTTTCTTGAATATGAATAATTTGACGCATCGCAAAATTCAGATACTGAGTGAAGATAAAATAAAAAAGTTTTGAAACTTCATTTAAATAATTTTCTTCAAAATCTTTCTGATAAACTTTTTCCAAAATTTCTTGATGAGCATCTATCATTGGGCCATAAGAAGAGGTAATTAAAGAATGTTTCGTAATGATAATATCTAATTCCCAAGGGACAGATGTTTGTTTTATTGGGTCCCAGTAAGGAAAGTGGGTCACTATATAAATATAATCTTTATAAATTTCTGCTTTGGAACGTTGGCTTGGCACCCCTAATTCGTGAACAATTAAAGGGTGTAATTTATAATTTTTAGCCACATATTCTAAATCCTCTTTTGTTGGGTTATGAATGTCTACCCAGATAATTTTACCTCTAAAGACTTGTTTCATAGCAATAGATTTATTTTAATACTATTTTACCAACTCGAAGCTAAAAGCACAACCAACTTTGGGGATAAAAAGGGGATAGAAATAAGCGGCAAGAGACGTCTATTTCTAATCTTTTCTTAAAATCTTTTTTTGTTGACGATCGTCAACAAAAAAAGATTTTTTAAGCGTTTAGTTCTTTTTATCTTTTATACTTTGTATCTTTTATAATTGTAATAAAAAGAAGGAGGAAGAACAAGACAATTAGCACTCTTGACTTTTAATTGCTAATGAGTAAAATATAGGGGTAAGGAGTATGATAATAATAAAAGAGGAATTTCAAAAAAGGAAGAAAAGAATTCTCCAAAAGGTAGTCAGTTCTTATTTGGAAAAAGGCGAGCCGGTGGCTTCTAGTTTTTTGGTTTATCGTTATCATCTGGATTTAAGTTCGGCGACGATTAGAAATGATTTTCAAAGACTGAGCAAAGAAGGCTATCTTTACAAATGCCATATCTCGAGTGGTCGCTTGCCAACTGATAAGGCTTTAAAGTTTTTTATTTCCGATATTCTCGAAAGCGGCGAGATAGACCAGTGGAAGCATAGATGGTTTGAAAAGTTAAAAGAAAGAATTTCAATGTTAAAAGATTTTGACAAGTTAGCTGAATTTTTATCAGAAGAAACAAAATCGTTTAGTTTTTTTTATCTTTCCGATGAAGACTTCTTAGTTAAGAAAGGTCTGCGATATCTTTTTTCTAATATTGATAATAGCCGAAATAATGTTTTAGAATTAATAGAAGAAATTGCTGAATCGCTTGAAAAGTTCGACAAACAGATTAAGAACTTAAAGATAGAAGAAAGCCCCTTAGTTTATATCGGAAGAGAGAATCCCTTTGTTAAAATTGATTGTCTGAGTTTTTTGGGAGAAAAATCGCATTCTAAAAATGGAATTTTTGGTATTTTAGGTTCTAAAAGAATGCCTTATGAGAAAAATTTAGGATTAATTAAGGCGGTATCTGAATTAGTGTAAAAAGTTTTTTAACTAATATGGCTAATGAAGAAAAAAAAGAGGAAAAAACCGAAAAAGAGGAGAGTTTAAAAGAAGAATTAGATAAGTTAAAAAAGGAGAAAGAAGAACTATTTAATGATTGGCAGAAAGCGCGAGCAGAGTTGATTAATTACAAGAAAGAGGAAAAAGAAAGGCTGTCAGAAGTAATTCGTTTTTCCAATGAGAGGATTATCAAGGAACTGATAACAGTCTTGGATAGTTTCGAATTGGCTTTGAATAGTTTGAAAAATGAAGAAGAATCGATGAAAGAAAAATACTTGAAAGGAGTTATTTTAATCAAAAGCCAATTAGAAGAAATACTGAAAAGAGAAGGGCTGGAAGAAATTCCAGTGGAAAAAGGAAAAATACCGGATTTAAACTATATGGAAATAGTTTCAGAAATAGTTACAAATCGCTATCCAAAAAATACGGTGGCAGAAATTTTCCAGAAAGGATATCTTTTAAATGGTAAGATGCTGCGACCGGCGAGAGTGGCAGTAGAAAAAGAAATTAAAAATTAAAATTAAAATTAAAATTAAAATTAAAATTAATTATAACTACTATGTCTAAAGTATTAGGAATTGATTTGGGAACATCTATTGCAAAAATGGCTTCCATTGTTAATGGCGAGCCAAAATGTTTAGAATCAAGAGAGGGTTCAATTTTAATTCCCTCGGTTGTCGCTTTAACCAAAAATAATGAAAGGTTGGTTGGTGAATTAGCAAAAAGACAAGCAGTCACTAATCCTAAAAATACTATCTTTGAAGTGAAAAGGTTCATTGGCAGAAAATACGACGACCCAGAAATCCAGAAAGAATTAAAAAGCCTTCCTTATGAAACAAGAAAGGCTGCTGATGGTTCAGTTGAAGTAAAGATGGGAGATAAGTGGTATTCGCCGATTGAAATTTCTTCAATGATTCTGCAAAAAATCAAAATAGACGCCGAGGATAAATTGTCAGATAAAGTAGAAAAAGTTGTCATCACTTGTCCGGCAAATTTCGATGACAGTCAAAGAAAGGCAACAAAAACAGCAGCAGAGATTGCCGGTTTTGAAGTTTTAAGGGTAATTAATGAACCAACAGCCGCGGCCCTGTCTTATGGTTTAGGAAAAAAACAATCACAAAAAGTTTTAGTTTACGACTTTGGAGGCGGAACTTTTGATGTAACAATCTTAGAGGTAGCACCAGAAACTGTTGAAGTACTTGCTACTGGGGGTGAACCGCATTTAGGCGGAAAAGATTTTGACCAGCGGATAATTAATTGGTTAATAGAAGAATTCAAAAAAGAACAGGGATTTGATTTGTCAAAAGACCCTTTGGCTTTGCAAAGAGTAAAAGAAGCAGCAGAAAAAGCAAAAATTGAACTTTCTTCAGTTTTGGAAACAGAGATAAATCTTCCCTATATTACGGCTGATGAAAACGGGCCGAAACATTTGTATTACAAATTAAAGCGCGCTCAATTTGAGAATTTGGTAAATGATTTAATTGAGAAATCAATTGAAAGGGTAAAAAAGACTTTAGAAGAAGTAAAGCTAGATAAAAGCCAGATAGATGAAATAGTATTAGTAGGGGGAACGACTTTAATCCCAAAAGTCAGGGAAACAGTAAAAAACTTTTTTGGCAAAGAGCCAAACAAATCAATTAATCCGGAAGAAATTGTAGCAATCGGCGCCGCAATTGAGGCAGAGATTATCACCGCTTCCCAGGAAAAGAGAGTGCCAGAAGGAGAAATCAAAAATGTTCTTCTTTTGGATGTTTTACCACTGTCATTGGGAATTGAAACTTTAGGTGGAATTAATACAATTATGATTCCAAAAAATACTACTATTCCAGTTTCAAAAACCCAAATTTTTTCCACTGCCAGCGATAATCAAACCTCAGTCGAAATAAATGTTTTACAAGGTGAAAGACCAATGGCTAATGATTGTCGAAGTTTGGGTAAATTTATCTTAGATGGTATTCCGCCAGCCCCTCGAGGTCTTCCTCAAATTGAGGTGACTTTTGACATTGATGCCAATGGAATTTTATCAGTAACTGCAAAAGATAAAGCGACTTCAAAATCACAATCAGTAAAAATTGAAGGTTCAAGCGGTTTGTCAAAAGAAGAAGTAGAGAGATTAAAGAGAGAAGCAGAAATGTATGCCGAAGAAGATAAAAAGAAAAAGGAATTAGTTGAAGTGCGGAATAATGCCGAAAACTTAATCTATACAGCGGAAAAAACTTTAAATGACGCCAAAGGCAAAATTTCCGATGATTTGGTAAAAAGGGTTGAAGAAAAGATAAAAGAATTGAAAGAAATAAAGGATAAAGATGATAAAGAGGCGATAGAGACAAAAATTAAAGAATTTTCTCAAGTTCTTTCTGAGATCGGCCAAGAACTTTATAAAAATCAACAGGCTGGCCCTTCTCAATCTCAATCAGCGCCGGAAGAAAAAACTGAAGAAGATAAAGAAAAACCAAAAGACGCAGACTTTAAAGAAGAATAAAAAGGTGGTATAATTGAACTAGTATGTTAGAACAAAACACTTCGAAGGGAAGTGATATTTATCGGATTTATAGATTAGCCCAAAAAGATATCAAAGGCTTTTATAAATCAATTCTTTTAATCGTAATTCTGGCGGCGATTTTCGCTTTTTTTTCACTTTTGGTCATAAATACAATTAAAAATTTTACTCTTTTTTCTTTAATAAGCAGTGTAATATTGGGACTTTTGGGTTTTGCTCTTTTAACCATCTTCGCTTTATCTGCCGAATCTAAATATATTTTTTTTGGATTAATTATTTTTTCTTTTTCTTTCTTTTTGCCTATGTTTTTATTTAAGTTTTTTGAAGTTTATCTTTGGTACATAATTCTTAGTGTTTTTATTCTTTTAGGATTGTATTGTTTAAGCATTAAAGGAGAAGCAAATGTTTTAATTAATTTGAATTGGCCGCGAATAGTAAAAAAAGGTTCAATTTTTTTAAGTTGGACAGTGGTAATTCTGTTAATCTTTTTCTTTTTCTTTGCATTTACTAGCCAAGGTGAAGAAATAAAAAACAAACTTAGCGGGGGTTTAGATTTTGTTTTAAGCCGATTTATAAAAACCCCAGAAGGAATAACTTTTTCCGGCACTGTTGACGATTTGCTTAAAGGATTTATTGCAAAACAAAAAGTAGAGGCGCCGGAAAAAACAAAAAAAACCCTTGAGGAGTCTTTATTGAAAGAAACAAAGGCAAAGTTAAGCGATTTTTTATCAGTGCCTTTAAAAGGAGATGAAAAGATTAGTTGGGTTTTAATAGATTCTGTATTTAACAAATGGCAAACTCTTTCTCCTGTTGTAAAGTGGGTTTTTTATTTTATTATTTTCTTGATACTTTATTCGCTAGTAAGTTTGTTTAATTTTGTTTTTTCTTATATAGTGATTATTTTTAGTTGGATGATGAAAGAAATACTGGTAAGTTTGAAAATTGTCAGAACAGAAAGCAAGGGAATAGAAAAAGAATTTTTAACTTTAGAGTAAGAAGTGGAAAGACAATATCATTATTCATTTTTTATCAGTCCAAGTGAATAAGTTCTCGCTACCGTTCGCTCGCCCAGCGTGCTCGCTCTCTGGCGCTGCTCGCTCACTCCCGAGCACTCAACTGCGTTGAGTGCTCGGACCATGCCCGCTCGCTCGCAGAGCCGCGCTACGAACTTATTCACTTGGACTGGAAATAGTTTAATATAAATTGCAGTTGAAGTTTTTACAAATAAAATTTTATGAAAGATTATTATGAAATTTTAGGAGTGCCAAAAAACGCCTCTCAAGATGAAATTAAAAAGGCGTTTTATAAATTGGCTCATCAATATCATCCAGACAAAGGGGGAAACCCGGAAAAATTTAAAGAGATAAACGAGGCTTATCAGGTTTTATCCAATCCGGAAAGAAGAGCCCAGTATGATAAATTTGGCAGAACCTTTGAAGGAGCAAGTGCTGGCGCTTCTCAGGGATTTGGGGGCTTTGATTGGTCTTCTTTTGATTTTGAAACGCCATTTGGATCTGATTTTTTTAACTTTAGCAAAGATTTTGATTTCTCAGATATTTTTGGCGATTTTTTTGGTAGCAGGCAAACTAACACTCGCGAAGCGTCAATGGAAGGGAAAGATTTAGAAGTCACTCAAGAAATAACTTTAGAAGAAGCGGCTTTTGGGGCAAAAAAGGAGGTTTCTTTTAAAACTTATGTGGTTTGCGACCATTGCAAAGGTAAAGGTTATGAGCCTGATTCAAAATTGAAAACCTGTCCGGTCTGCAAAGGCGAGGGAGTGGTGAGAGAATCAAGGCGCACTATTTTGGGAGCCTTTACTCAGATTACTGACTGTCCAAAATGCAAAGGCCGCGGAAGAGTACCAGAAAGACCTTGCCATATTTGCGGAGGAGACGGAAGACTTTATGATAAAAAGACAGTTTTGGTGGAAATTCCTCCGGGGGTGAGAAATAATGAAACAATTAAAATCAAAAGCGAAGGCGAGGCAGGAATTTTTGGCAGTAAAAGTGGCGACCTTTATTTGAAAATTAAAATTCTTCCTCATAAAATCTTTGAAAGAAAAGAAGATGATTTGTTTATGGTTCTAAATATTTCTTTTCCAGAGGCTGCTTTAGGAGCAGAAAAAGAAATCGAAACCCTTGATAAGAAAAAAATTATTTTTAAAATTCCTCCTGGTACAGATTCTGGAGAAGTATTTAGAATTAAAGGAAAGGGAATTAAACATTTTAATCGGCTTGGCGCTGGAGATTTATTTATTAAAATTAAAGTTTCCACTCCAAAAAATCTTTCTAAAAAAGCAAAAGAATTGTTAGAGGAACTCAAAAAAGAACTTAATAATGACTAAAGAAAAGTTAAGTTTAAAGGAAGGTTTAAAGTTTGTTTTTGGGCATTTACCTTCTCGTTCTAAATTCTATTTAGGAGTTTCTGCAATTTTAATTTCAAGCGTTTTAAGCGCAGTGGTACCGTTTATTTACGGCCGGCTTATTGATTTAGCCCTTAATGCTAATTCTTCTTTTTATCCTATTATAAGACTGATTGTCTTTTGGGTGAGTCTTTCTATTTTAGCCAATTTGTTTGGAAAATATGGCGATAAAAAAAGTTATGAATTATCGATTGATTTAAGCAACAATCTGACAAGCGACCTATACAGTCATATTATTAATTTACCAATTTCTTTTTACAAAGAAAAGAAAATTGGCGAAGTGAATAGAAAGATAGACCGCGGGGCCCAAAGTATGTACACGATTATTGAAGAGGTGCTTTTTTCTTTTCTTCCCGCTGTTTTGTCTTTTGTTATCGCTTTAATAATTCTTTTTTCTGTTGAATGGCGATTAGCTACTACCTTACTAATAATGTCAGGTGTTTTTGTTTTAATTACTTTGTATTACACAAAGCAAATATTAAAAACCCAAATTATTTTGCACCGGAAATATGAAAAATCTTTTGGCAGCATTTTTGACATTGTCAGAAATATTCCAATCGTAAAATACAATACCGCTGAAAATTTAGCGAAAAAAACTATTACCAAAGAATTAAACGAGGCTGGGAGAGTAGAAAAAAATTGGCGTTTTATTTGGCTTAAAATGGGTTTATGGCAAGGGATTGTAGATGTTTTAGGTTTTAGTAGCGTTTTTGGTTTTGGTATTCTAATGCTAAAGCAGGGCATTCTTACTGCCGGTTCTTTGGTAATGTTTATTGCCTATATTCCAATGCTTACTCGACCTTTAAACAATTTGGCTAGCCAATATCGTCAATTGAATTCTTCGCTTATGGCTCTTGGCCGAGCACTGAAATTATATGATTATCATCCTGAAAAGGATATGCCGCAAAGTATGGAGATAGAAATTAAAGGTAAGGTGGAGTTTAAAAATGTGTATTTTTATTATAAAAAAACAGTTCCTATTTTAAACAATATTTCTTTTGTCGCTGAACCAGGAGAAAAAGTAGCAATTGTTGGAGAAAGTGGAGTAGGAAAGACAACTCTTGTAGATTTAATTGGTCGCTATTATCACCCCCAAAAAGGAAAAATACTTATTGATGATATAGATATTAAAAAAATTAATTTAAAAAGTTTAAGAAAACAGATGGCAGTTGTACCTCAAGAAGTGGCGTTGTTTAATGACACCATTAAACAAAATATTAGATACGGCCGTTTAAATGCTACTGAGAAAGAAATTATTGAGGCTGCTCAACTTGCTAATGCTTCCGAATTTATTGAAAAATTTCCACAAAAATACGACCAAGTCGTCGGCGAGAGAGGAATTAAACTCTCAACTGGTCAAAAACAAAGGATTGCCATCGCAAGAGCAATTTTAAGAAATCCAAAGATTTTAATTTTAGATGAAGCCACTTCTGCCTTAGATTCTGTTTCAGAAAGATTAGTTCAAGAAGGGTTAGAAAGATTAATGAAAGGGCGGACCTCTTTTATTATCGCTCACCGTTTATCAACAATCAAAAGCGCTGATAAAATTATTGTGCTTAAAGAAGGAGAAATTGTGGAAATGGGAAAGCACGAAGATTTAGTTCAAAAGTTAGATGGTGTTTATCGTCAGTTCTGGGAAATCCAGAGCAGTCTTCAAAATCTCTCCTAAATCTGATAAAATAAAAAGAATAAAATGATGATGTATTTACATTTGCTATTTGCTTCTTATTTTTAAAAAGTGCGTAATTTGTAACTCATAAATTTGTTTTTTATTAATGTTTAACCGTAAACAATACTATGTCTAATTTAATTCTCACTATCGGAATTCTAATTGTCGCTGCAATAGCAGGAGCAGTTTTTTTAATTAACAAAAGTCGAAAAAAACAACAACCAGCCGATGCGGCTTTGCTTTTAATTCAAAATCAAATTCAAGAAATTATCAGAACTTTAGACAATAAAATGAGCGAAACAAATAAAAGTATCGAAGAGCAGTTTTCAAAAAACATTGAAATTATAAAAGACATAACAGAAAAATTAACTCGATTAGATGAAACTAATAAACAAGTAGTAAATTTTGCTGACCAACTGAAAAAATTGGAAGATGTTTTGACTAATCCAAAACAGCGAGGAGTTTTAGGCGAATATTATTTAGAGACAGTTTTAAAAAATGTTTTGCCGCCCTCTACTTATCAAATGCAATATGAATTTAAAGACGGAACAAAAGTTGATGCGGTAATTTTTATAAGAAATAAAGTCATTCCGATTGATTCTAAGTTTTCGTTGGAAAATTATAATCGGATCTTAGAAGCGACTTCTGAGGAAGAGAAAAGAAGATTAGAGGAAACTTTTAAAAATGATTTGAAATTGAGAATTGAAGAAACCGCTAAATATATTAGACCAGAAGAAGGAACGATGGAGTTTGCTTTTATGTTTATTCCCTCTGAAGCAATTTATTATGATTTATTGGTTAATAAAATCGGCGCTGTTAAATCTAATACTCGGGATTTGATTCAATACGCGGCAGGCGAGAAAAAAGTGATTATTGTTTCTCCGACTTCTTTTTTGGCTTATCTTCAGACTGTGCTTCAAGGATTAAAAGCGTTAGAAATCGAAGAATCTGCCAAAGAAATCAAAAAAAGAGTAGAAGAATTAGCAAGACATCTGACTAGTTATGAGAGTTATATGCAGAAATTAGGTAATCATTTAGGCACCACCGTTTCAATGTACAATTCAGCTTATAAAGAATTAAGCAAGATTGATAAAGATGTTTATCGCATTTCCGGCAAAAAAATAGAAGTTGAACCAATAGAACTTCAAAAACCGGAAGAAGAAGTAGAAGAGGAATAGAATCGTATAGCTTGTAACTCATAACATATAACCCAAGAATCAAGAATTATAAATTAAGAAATACATAGGAATACATAGAAATAGATAGAAGTTAATGGTAAATCTGACTAGGCTTTTTTATTTCTTAAATAATAAAATTCATTTTATCTTTTTTGAGGGGCTTGACAAAATTTTTCTTGCGAGTAAAATATTGTATTAGCAATTAAGGTCGAGGAGTGCTAAAAATAATAAATTTCTCCACAATAAAAACTATGAACATTAAACCATTATCTAATCATATTTTTGTTGAGCCAATTAAAGAGGAAAAAACTTCCAAATCAGGGATAGTTATTCCTGATACAGCCGAAGAAAAACCGATGATGGGAAAAGTTTTGGCAGTTGGTCCAGGAAAAATGAATGAAGAAGGGAAAATTTTACCGCTTTCAGTGAAAGTAGGTGATAAAGTTTTGTTTACTAAATACGCGCCAACTGAAATTAAAATTGATGATAAAGAATATTATGTGATAAGAGAGGATGATGTTATGGCAATCATTGAATAGATAAAAAATAAAAAATAATAAATAATCAATTTAACAATTTACAATTCACAATAAATTTTCAATGATTAAATGATTCAATGTAAATTCAATGAAAATTGTAAATTGAAAATTAAAAATTTAAAAATACTATGGCTAAAAATATTGTTTTTGACGAGGCGGCTCGTCAATCGCTTAAAAAAGGAATTGAAAAAGTGGCAAATGCGGTGCGAATTACCCTTGGTCCAAAAGGGTCTAATGTAGTATTGGACAAAGGTTTTGGAGCGCCGACAATTACCAATGATGGCGTGAGTATTGCCAAAGAAGTTGAATTGGAGGAAAAATTAGAGAATTTAGGAGCAGAATTAGTGAAAGAAGCAGCAGATAAAACCAATGATGTGGCTGGCGATGGCACTACCACGGCTATTATTTTAGCAACTTCAATTATTAACAATGGTTTAAAATACTTAACTGCCGGTGCCAATCCTTTAAGCATTCAAAGAGGAGTAAATAAGGCGGCGAAAGCAATTATCGAAGGATTAAAAAATATTTCTCATAAAGTAGAAACTCATTCTGATATTGTCAACGTGGCGACAATTTCTTCCCGCGATGTAGAAATTGGCAATTTGATTGCCGAAGTAATAAAAGAAGTGGGGAAAGACGGCGTGGTGACAGTTGAGGAATCAAAAACTTTTGGTTTGAGCAAAGAAATCGTTAAAGGATTACAGTTTGACCGGGGTTATGTTTCTCCTTATATGATTACCAATCCTGAAAAAATGGAAGCAGTCTTGGAAGACCCTTATATTGTAATTACTGATTTAAAAATTTCGGCTATTGGAGAAATTTTACCTCTCTTGGATAAAATTCTTCAGACCGGGAAAAAAGATATTTTAATCATTGCCGATGATATTACTGGCGAGGCTTTGGCAACTTTAATTGTTAATAAATTGCGCGGGATTTTGAATGTTGTGGCAGTAAAAGCACCTGGCTTTGGCGACACCAGAAAAGAACAATTAACCGATATTGCGATTGTCACCGGCGGAAAAGTAATCTCTGAAGAATTGGGTCTAAAGTTAGACAAGGCGAATATGGAAGATTTGGGCCAAGCAAGGAGAGTGGTAATTGATAAAGACAAAACCACGATTGTTGAAGGAAAAGGCGATAAAGAAGAAATTGACAAGCGGATCAAACAAATTAAAAAGGAATTAGAAATTACTGAGTCGGAATTTGACAAAGAAAAATTACAAGAGAGATTAGCGAAATTAGCCGGCGGTGTGGCAGTGATTAAAGTAGGAGCGCCAACTGAAGTGGAACAAAAAGAAAAACAAAATCGAGTTGACGATGCGGTCAGAGCAACAAAAGCAGCTTTAGAAGAAGGGATCGTTCCTGGTGGCGGGGTTGCCTTGTTAAGAACTTTGGATAATTTATCAAAAGTTGAATTTAATGATGAAGATGAAAAAATTGGAGCAGAGATTGTGAGAAAAGCATTAGAAGAACCCTTAAGGCAAATAGCAACTAATGCCGGCGTAAATGGCGATGTAGTTTTAGAAGAAGTGAAAAAGAGAAATGGAAATGAAGGGTTTAATGCCCAAACTTTAGAATACACTGATATGTTTAAGGCTGGAATTGTTGACCCGACAAAAGTCACTCGTTCGGCTTTGGAAAACGCAGTTTCAGTAGCAGGAATGTTTTTGACCACCAGAGCCGTAGTTTATGAAATTCCTGAGAAAAAAGAACAGCCTCACCCTGAACCAATGGCTGAAGAGTACTAGAGAATTATAGAACCTCTGGCTTTTACCAGAGGTTTTGTGATATAATGGAGCAAGGTCGAAAACTAAATTCTAAATTTTAAATTAAAAAATTTAAATATGACTATTTTTTGGTTAATTTTAGTTGTTTTGCTTATTTGGGTGATAGGCACTTATAATTCTTTAATTAAAGGCAGAATTAGAGTGAGGGAGGCCTGGGCAGATATTGATGTTCAGTTAAAACGTCGATATGATTTAATTCCCAACATAATAGAAACAATCAAAGGTTATGCAACTCACGAAAAAGAGGTTTTGGAAAAAGTGACCGAAGCACGGACAAGGGCAATGGCTTCCAAGGGTAAAGAAAAAATTGAAGCGGAGAACCAGTTAGGAGAAACTTTAAAGTCTCTTTTTGCGGTGGCGGAAAATTATCCTGAATTAAAAGCAAATCAAAATTTTTTGCAATTACAGCAAGAATTAGTTGACACCGAAGATAAAATTCAAGCCGCCAGAAGATTTTATAATGGTTTGGTGAGAGACTATAACATTAAAACTGAAGTTTTCCCTTCTAATATTATTGCCGCTATTTTTGGTTTTAAAAAAGAAGAACTTTTTGAATTGAAAGAAGAAAAAGAAAAAGAAGCCCCGAAAGTGAGTTTTTAAGAAATTAATTTTTAGGGTGAGTTGTTAATATGACTCTTTATACTTTTCGTTCTAAAAATATAACTAAGACGTGGTTTTTTATCAGTCTTTTTTTGGTTTTTATCATTTTTTTAGGCTGGCTTTTTGCTGAAATCTACGATAATTCAATAATTTTAATTATTGCTATTGCCATTGCCTTTGTGCAGAGTTTTTTGAGTTATTGGTATTCAGATAAAATAATTTTGGGTTTATATAAAGCAAAAGAAGTTAAAAAAGAAGATAATCCAGAACTTTATCGGATTGTGGAAAATCTTTCTATTGCCGCTGGTTTGCCAATGCCAAAAATATATCTAATTAATGACTCTTCGCCTAATGCTTTTGCTACTGGTAGAAATCCTAGTCACAGTGTGGTTTGCGTTACCACTGGCCTCCTTGAAAAATTGGAAAAGTCAGAATTAGAAGGAGTAATTGCTCACGAATTGTCTCATATCGGCAATTATGATATTTTGCTAGCTTCAGTGATTGTTATTTTAGCAGGAGTAGTTTCTCTTTTGGCAAGATGGTTTTTAAATGGTTCTCTTCCTCGCAAAAGCGAGAGTGAAGATAATGGCAATGTAAGGATAGTTATTCTTTTATTAGGTTTAATTTTTGCGATTTTAGCCCCAATTTTTACCACCCTTTTAAGATTAGCAATTTCCAGAAAAAGAGAATTTTTGGCTGATGCTAATGCTGCTCTTTTAACTCGTTATCCAGAAGGATTGGCTCGAGCATTAGAAAAAATCAGTAGCGACCCCCAACCATTAAAAAATACTGATCAATCAACTGCCCATTTGTTTATTGCTGACCCTTTCAAAAAAAAGAAAGTCAGTTGGTTCGCGAAAATTCTAATGACTCATCCGCCGGTTGAAGAAAGGATTAAAATTTTAAGAGGGATGAGCGTTTAAGAAAATAAAATTTTCAAAGTTTTAAAATAGATGTTATAATTAAAAAGGTCGATTCGCCTTGATTCAAATTAAAAAGGCGAAAAAAATTTAAAAAAATTAAAATAAATTTATGGCAGAAGAAATAAAGCAGGAAGAGAAAAAAGAGAGTCCTAAAATGAGCGAAAATAAACTTTGGGGAATTTTGAGTTATATCTCTATCCTTTGTTTAATTCCCTTGTTTACTAAGAAAGATAATGATTTCGTTTACTTTCACGCAAAACAGGGTTTAGTACTGTTTATTGCAGAAATTATTTGGTATGTCATAACCAGTATTGTGAGTGCTCTGTTTTTGAAAAATATTGTGGCTCTTTCTATTTGGGGTGTAATTGCTACTTTAGTTAATCTTGGCTTGGTGATTTTAGCAATTTTGGGAATTATTAATGTTGTTCAGGATAAGAAGAAAGAATTGCCCTTGATTGGAAAATTTAGTGAAAAGATAAAGATTTAAAAATAGCCCTCTCTTTCATAAACATAAAGAGGGAGTAAAAGGAGGAGTCGCATAGTTCCGCCTGCCTACCAGCAGGCGGACAGGGGACTAGGCGGTTGATTGTTCTCGATTTATCTAAAATTTATTTAAATTTTAGTAATAAACGCAATCCCGCCTATAGCGGAAAGGTGGCTGAGCGGTCTAAAGCGCGCGCTTGGAGAGCGCGTGTCCTGGTAACGGGACCGTGGGTTCGAATCCCACCCTTTCCGCCAATTTTTGTTTTAGTTATATCTTTTGTGCTAAGTATTTTACTACTTGATTAAATTTTTCTCCGCGGTCAAATTCGTTTTTAAATTTTTCAAAACTAGCGGAAGAAGGAGAGAAAACAATAATCATTTGTTTTTTTGTTTTTTTGCTGTTTTGATAAAGAGTTAAAACATACTTCAAACATTCATTTAAATTTTCAAATAGATTAAAGTTTTGGCTATATTTTATCTTTTTTAAATCAATTATTAATTTTTTGGTAGCAGAACCATTTAGTAAAATCAAATTTTCGGGTTTTATATTTTGTTTAATTTTTAAAGCCAACTTACTGAATTCTAAATTTTTATCAGTGCCTCCGGTGATAAGAATTAAGTTATTAGTTTCTTTTGAAAATCTTGAAATGGCGGCAATTCCTGCTTCTGGTGAAGTGCCGGCACTGTCGTTGATAATTTTTAATTTTCGATTCTCGAAAATTGTTTCTTGCCGCATTTTAACTTGGGGAAGAAAAGGAATTTGATTTTTAATTTCTTTCCAACTTAAACCGACTAATTTTGCTATAAGCATTGCGGTCAATAGATTTGAAATATTATGTTTGCCCCATTGCTTTTCAAATTTTTTTATATTTAGAATGTAAGTTTTTTTATTGTTTTCTTGAAAATAAACTTTATAATTTTTGACGAAAATTCCATTTGCTTTTTTTAGTGACGATCGTCTCGAAAAAAAGAAAATTTGAGATTTGGGTTTAAAAGAAAGAAAGTATTTTGTCCAGGGGCTATCGTAATTTAAAATAAGATAATCACTAGAGGTTTGATTCAAAAAGATTTTTGCTTTGATTTTGGCATAAGTTTTCATTGTTTTATAACGATTTAAATGGTCGCGGTATAAACTTGTTATTACCGCAATATTTGGTCTATCGGCTAGAAGTTCTAATTGGAAACAAGAGGTTTCGAGGATAAGCGGTTCGCTGTTTTTTATTTTATCAACTAAAGAAAAAATCGGATGTTCAGGAATGTTTCCGCCGATGAGAGCATTTTTGAATTTATTTTTAATTAAAAAATAAGTCCAATTAGTAGTGGTGGTTTTTCCTCTGGTGCCAGTAATGCAAATTTTGAAATTATCGGTTAATTTAAACAAGAACGAAAGGTCATTTTCTATAGGTCTGTTAAATTTTTTGGCATAGTTGAGATAGGGATTATTAATAGTAGAAACTGCCGGATTAACAATTATCAAATCATTATTTTTGAAATCTATAAAGCGATGTTTGCCTAAAACATATTTAATTTGTTTTTTATACTTTGAAAGTTTTTTGATACTTTGTTTTAAATCTTCTTTTGATTTTAAATCAGTAATTATTAATTTTACTTTTCTTTTTAAAAACCATAAAGCGGTTGAAACCCCGCCTCCTAAAATTCCCAAGCCGACCAAAAGAACTTTTTTGTTTTTAAAAGAAGATTTAAAATTTTCCATATTTTTTATTCCTACATTCGTATTAAATTCGTAATTCGTTGATATTCTCTATTATTTTATCATTAAAAAGGTTGACTTTCAAATTTTAATCCTTTATAATAGAATCATAATCAAAAGGTCGAACCTTCTTATATAATTTTATCAAGAAGGCTAAAATTAATAAAAAAATATGAAAAAGAATCTAATTTATATTATTATTGCCATTATCGTTATTCTTTTGATAGTGGTATTTGCAATGCAGGGTAATAAGAATGTTCCGGCTCCAGAAGATTTAGTTCCTCCAATGCCAGAGGATATAGTTCCTTCACCAACAGAAATTAATGAGCCTGTTTTAGAAGAAGAAATACCAGCTGAAATACCAGAGACGACCGAAACAACTGCAGAACCAAAATTATAAAAACAAAAACCTGCTTCAATGCTTTGAGGCAGGTTTTGCCGCGGGGTGGGGGAGTAGTACCCCGCGAGGCCCATAACCTCGAGACGTTGGTGCAATTCCAGCCCCCGCAACCATCAAAACTAAATAATTTTTAATTTTTGAACTAACAGTGAAGTTATCACCTTTTATCTTTTATCTTTTATCTTTTATTTTTTATTTTTGATTTTTTATTTTTTATTTTTTATTTATCATCTTTATTGGCTATGTAGTTTATTGGTAAAACGCCGCCCTCATAAAGCGGAGAAACAGGTTCAATTCCTGTCATAGCCACGAAAAGGGGCGGGTGTAGTTTAGCCTGGTTAGAACGCCTGCCTGTCACGCAGGAGGTCGCCGGTTCAAATCCGGTCGCCCGCGCCAAAAATAAAAAAATAGGTATTGACAAAAAATTTTTTGGGAGTATAATTATAGATAGAAAAATTTTGATAACATTTTTATGTAACAGAAAAACTTTGAAAATTTTATTTTCAGAAATAAGATAGAAAAGGGACAACCAGCTTAATAAAGCGGTTGTCTTTTTGAACGAATTAAAATGAAAGAAAGAGACGACAGTTCTTTAAAAATCTAAAAATTCAGTTTTTCCTAGTTATCCCAAAAGGATTTATTTTTAGCGAGGATTTGATCCTGGTCCAGGATGAACGCTGGCGGCGTGGATAAGGCATACAAGTCGAGCGCTCCCACCTCTCTTACGAAAGATGGGGGAGCGGCAGACGGGTTAGTAATACCTTGGTACATACCGAACACTCGGACATAGTCAGCCGAAAGGTTGGGTAATTTCCGATGGTCTGGCGATCAATTCTCTGATGTGAAAAAAATGTAAAAATCAAAGTTCAAAAATCAAAATGATAATGCAAAATTTTAAAACGCATTTAAACATTCTGCATTTAATTTGTCATTTTTGATATTTACTTTTTGGATTAGATTATTATGTAAAATAAAATATTTCACATTAGAGATTTGATCGCCAGTAAAGAATGCAGCAATGTATTCGGTGTTCGATTGGCCTAGGTCCTATCAGCTAGTTGGTTTACTCGCCTAAGTTTTTGCTCCGCAAAAATTTAGGCGAGCTAGAGGTAATGGCTCACCAAGGCGATGACGGGTAGGGGGTGTGAGAGCACGGCCCCCAACAAGGGAACTGCGAACGGTCCCTACTCCTACGGGAGGCAGTAGCCGAGAATCTTCGGCAATGGGCGAAAGCCTGACCGAGCGACGCCGCGTGCAGGATGAAGGTCTTCGGATTGTAAACTGCTTTTGTAGGGGAGAAAGCCGATTTTTTCGGTTTGATGTTACCCTACGAATAAGGAGCTGCAAACTACGTGCCAGCAGCCGCGGTAATACGTAGGCTCCAAGCGTTATCCGGATTTACTGGGCGTAAAGCGTCCTTAGGCGGTTCTGTCTCGTAAGAGAGCCCCTACCATTTATAAAATGGTAGGAGTCTAGTCTAATGTTAAAGCCTCTGGCTCAACCAGAGAAATGCATTAGATACGGCAGAACTAGAGGGAGAAAGAGGCAAGAGGAACTCACGGTGTAGGGGTGAAATCCGTTGATATCGTGAGGAACACCGAAAGCGAAGGCATCTTGCTGGGTCTCTTCTGACGCTCTAAGACGAAAGCGTGGGGAGTAAAAAGGATTAGATACCCTTGTAATCCACGCCCTAAACGATGGATGCTGGCTATTGGTAGTATCGACCCTATCAGTGGCGAAGCTTACGCGTTAAGCATCCCGCCTGGGAAGTACGGCCGCAAGGCTAAAACTCAAAGGAATAGACCGGAGCTCGCACAAGCGGTGGAACATGAGGTTTAATTCGAAGGCAAACGAAGAACCTTACCAGGGCTAGAAATCCTGTTGAACACCTGATGAAAGTCAGGTTTCCGCAAGGACAGCAGGACAGGTGCTGCATGGTTGTCGTCGGCTCGTGGCGCGAGTCGTTCCCTTCAGTGGGGAAACGAGCGCAACCCCTGTCAGTTGTTAAATCTGTCAACTGAGACCGCCCCCCTCACTTGGAATGAATAAGCAAATTCATAAAATGAATTTGCATCTTTTTGAAAATTAAATGGAATGTTCAACTAATTGAAGTTTTGCATCTTAATTTATTCTTGATGAAATCAATTCATTTCAAGTGAGGGGGGAGGAAGAAGGGGATGACGACAAATCCGCATGGCCCTCTGATGCCCTGGGCTACACTCATGTTACAATGGGAAGAACAATGCGTTTGCCAAGTCGTAAGACGGAGCCAATCGCACCAAATCTTCCCCCAGTTCAGATTGAGGTCTGCAACTCGACCTCATGAAGCCGGAATCGCTAGTAATCGCGGGTCAGACATACCGCGGTGAATACGTTCTCGAGCTTTGTACTCACCGCCTGTCAAGTCAAGGGAGCCGGGAAGAGGTGAAGCCTCTGTAAGGGGTTAGCCTCGGCTCGGTGACAGGGGCTAAGTCATAACAAGGCACTCCTAGGGGAACCTGGGGGTGAAACTTTTCTTTATAGAATCGTACTCGCCCAAATTTTATTTTGTAAAATTTGGGCGGGTAAAGGTCGGTCTCGTTTCAAACGAGAGGGTGTTGGCCTTTCAGCCCTAAGTGAAGGCTTTCTTTTGGGATAACTAGGAAGGACTGAAGTATTGACTTTAATTTTTTATTTTTTTATAATGGATTATATTCGTAAAGATATTTGATATGAATAATAAACCTTTGATTCTTTTAGTTGAAGATGATCCATTTCTTTCTAGTGTTTTGCAATTAAAATTGGAAAAAGAAAATTTTCAGTTAATTAGAGCATCTGATGGCGAAGAAGCGACGAAGTTTTTGTTTACTCAAGGATTAAAACCAAATTTAATTCTTTTAGATTTAATTTTGCCCAAAAAGAATGGTTTTGAAGTTCTGGAAAATATCCGTCAAGACCCTTTATTAGAAAGAACTCCGGTGATTATTATTTCCAATTTAGGTCAACCATCTGATATTGAAAGAGGAAAATCATTAGGAGTGATTGACTATGTTGTCAAGGCAAAAATGTCAATTGACGAACTGGTAAATAAAATTAAATCCGAAGTTGCGCAGAATCAACCAAGCACTTGATTTATTTTTTTTTATATTTGCTATAATATTAATATATTAGGTCGATTCACCCGCCTAAATCTCAAAGATATTTAGGCGGATAAAACTAATAATAATTAATTATGAAAAAAGGATTTACATTACTAGAACTTTTAATTGTCATTGGAATTTTGGCAGTTTTGTCAACCACAATGGTTTTGGTCATTAACCCAGCAGAAATGTTAAGAAGAGCCAGAGATTCTCAAAGAATTTCTGATTTAAATACCATTAAATCAGCCCTGGCTTTTTATTTAACAGAAGCAGCAAGTCCGAGTCTTGATGGAGGCAGTTCAACAGTAATGTTTGTTTATAAACCAGCGACCCTTACCATTACTGGCACAACTTGTGGCGGTAAAACTTCTAGAAATGACAGTACCAGTCAAGTAGTAAATGGAAGTGGCTGGATTCCGGTAAATTTAGCTAGTCTTACTGGCGGTTCTCCAATTTCTGGTTATCCAGTAGACCCTAATCCCTATAACGATAAAAGGTATTATATTTATCTTCCTGACCAAAATACTCTTACTTTTGAACTCTTGGCTAATATGGAAAGCACTACTTATAGTGCGCAGGAAGCCACTGATGGAGGGGTTCTTAATGATGTCTACGAAGTAGGAACAAAAATGATTGCTAATGCTACCACTGGTTGTTATACTGATACCGGCCAGTAAATAATTTCTTTTCTTTCTAAAATCCGCTATTTATCTTTTTTGACAATAGCGGATTTTTTATTGCGCAAAATTTAAAAAAGAGATAAAATTAACAAATAGCATTCTGTATTTATTTTTATTATTTTTTATTTATTTTATTATTTATTTCCATGCTTTCCTTTTTTTTGGAAAAATTGAATTTGATTGATATTTTTTTGGTTATTTTTTTATTAACCATTCAATTAAAAGAAGAGATAACAAAGACAAAAAAACGTCAATTATTACAATTTGTAAAAATCTTTATTGTTATTGTCTTAATACTTTATATTTCTGTCGCTTTTTTAAAAACAGTCGTCACTTATTTCAGTTGGAAAAATAATCCTTTAAGCAAACACCTTTTGCCTCCAGATACTTCTCTCATTTATTTTCTTGGCTATTCAATTCTCCATTATTTTTTTTCTCCTTTAATAAATGTTATTTTTTCTTTTTTAGTTTTTTTTGGCCTTAAAAAATTCAATCAGAAATTTGAAGAAACTTTTTTTTATGATGAAGAACCGTATTTGGCGAGTTTCAGTATTTTGATAACTGGCTGGCCAAATTGTTTAATTTATTTAATTTTAATTTTATCGTTAGGAGTGATATTTCATTTTTTATATTATTTAAGAGGCGGATTAAGTTATTTGTTGAACAGGGGTCATCAGAATCCTGATGGGCTTGGTCCTAGCCAAGGGCAAGGTCATCAGGACGAGATACAACGGCTGCAAGCCGCTGGAGCGAGGAGAGTGTGGTCTTATAAGACTAATAAGTCAATCCGCCTTTCTCTTTTATATTTCTGGCTCCCTTGCGCTTTACTTGTTTTGCTTTTAAATGATATAATAAGTAAATGGGCAGTTATTCAATATTTTAAAGTTGTCGGTTAAGTAATTTTTATGCTCGTTATTCCTTTAGAACAACTAAAAAAACTTTTAATTGAAAATGGCCTTTTAAGCGAGAGCGATTTTGAAAACGCCTTAAAAGAATCACAGAGAACAGAAAAAAATTTGGTTGATATTTTAATCTCTCGCGGCTTTTTAACCAAAGAATATTATGCTGATTTACTATCTGATTATTTAAAAATAGAAAGAGTAAAATTAGTCGGGCAGACCATTCCTAAAGAAGTTTTAACTCTTATTCCAGAAGATATTAGCCGAACTAAAAATGCGGTTGCATTTGAAAAATTAGACAATACTTTAAAAGTGGCGATGTTAGACCCGGTTAATTTGGAAACTTTAAGTTTTTTGGAAAAATACACCGGCTATTTTATAAAACCATATTTGACTTTGGAAGAAGACCTTCAATCTGCTTTTTCTCAATATGGAGCGGCGGCTTCTTCTGATTTTCAAAAGACGATTCAAGAAAGTATTCGCGCTTCTTTAAAATTAAAAGGGCTGGAAGCAGAAAAAGCAGCCACTGAATTTCCAATCGTCTCTTTAATTGATAATTTAATTTCTTATGCCGCTTCTTTAAATGCTTCTGATATTCATATAGAAATTTTATCAGACGAAGTTTTAGTTCGTTTTCGAATTGATGGTGTTTTGCGGGAGATTCTAAGATTAGCAAAAGAAATTCATCCGGCAGTAGTGGCAAGAATTAAAATTTTATCAGGTCTGCAGATTGATGAACATAATAAACCTCAAGATGGCAGATTTAAATATAAATACGCTGATACTATTTTTGATATTCGAGTAGCAATTATTCCCACGATGTATGGTGAAAAAGTAGAAATGCGTCTTTTAACCGGTTCAGTTAAACCAATGAGTTTTCAAGAGTTAGGAATGTTAGAAGAGACAATAAAAATTGTTGAAAACAATATTACAAAAACTCACGGAATGATCCTCATTACTGGTCCAACTGGTTCCGGTAAAACTACTACTTTGTATGCAATTTTAAACAAATTAAATCGGCCAGAAGTAAACATTATTACCCTAGAAGACCCAATTGAGTATGAATTAAAGTATGTTAACCAAATTCAAGTTAATCCAAAAGCCGGAATAGATTTTGCTAATGGCTTGCGGGCAATTTTGCGGCAAGACCCAAATATTATAATGGTTGGTGAAATTCGCGATAACGAAACCGCAGAAATTGCTGTTAATGCCGCTTTAACCGGCCATTTAGTTTTATCCACTTTGCATACTAATGATGCTCCCACTGCCATCCCTCGTCTTTTTGATATGAATGTGCCGCCATTTTTGGTTGCCGCTACCATCAATATGGTTATTGCTCAAAGGTTAGTGAGAAAAATTTGTAGAGAATGCATAGAAAGTTATGAAGTAGATAGTTCTTTACGCGATTCGATTAATCAACAATTGAAAATAGTCAAAGGGAAATTTGCTCCAGTTTTTAAACCGAAATTTCTTTATCGGGGAAAGGGTTGCAAATCTTGCAGCTATACGGGTTTTCGCGGCCGAGTGGCAGTTTACGAAGCATTCGATGTTAATGAAAAAGTCAGAGAATACATTCAAAGACCAGATTTTTCCATTGATGGTTTAAGAAACATTGCTTTTAGCCAGGGAATGAAAACAATGTTTGAGGATGGCCTTTCAAAAGCAGAATTAGGAGTAACCACTATTGAGGAGGTACTCCGTGTTATTAAGGAATAAACTACAATTTTTAATTCTCAATTTACAATTTACAATAAATTTTCAATGATTTAATTTTTCAAATTTTAATCCCACCGTTAATATGAATTATGATTTAGAAGAAAGAACTGCTAAATACGGAGAAAATATTATAGAATTCTGTAAAACAATTGAACAAAATGTTATTACTCGTCCATTGATTAATCAATTAGTGCGTTCCGCTACTAGTATTGGCGCTAACTATATGGAAGCAAATTCGGCGAGTTCTAGGAAGGATTTTCAAAATAAAATATTTATCTGCAAAAAAGAAGCACAAGAAACAAAACATTGGCTAAGAATGCTATCCCATGTTATCATAGCAAAAGATGAGCAATTGCGAATTCTATGGCAAGAAGCCCAAGAGCTAACAATGATTTTTCAAAAAATTACATCTTCGCTACGACAAAATCATCCCAAAAATTATAAAATTGATTAAATGTAAATTTATTAAAAATTGTAAATTAAAAATTGTAAATTGATTTTATGCTTTTTCATTTTGTTGCTCAAGACAAACAAGGAAGAATAAAAGAAGGCAATATTAGCCAACCAAATTTACAGGCGACTTTGGATTTTTTAGCGGGCCAGAATTTAAAACCAATTTCAGTCAGACCAATAGCACTCGAAGGGGCGAAAAAGGGAATAAGAATCCGGAAAGAATCAATAAGTTTAACTGATAAAGTATTTTTAACTAAATATTTGTCTTTAATGCTAAAAGTCGGCACTGATTTATTTTCTGCGATTGATATTTTAATTGAAGATTTTGAATCAGGGCCAGCTAGAAGATTTTTGCTTGAAATAAGGAGTAATTTAGAAAAAGGTCAGCCTTTTTATTTGGCTTTTCAGAATCATCCTGATTATTTTTCTCAGGTAGTCATAAATTTAATAAAAGCCGGAGAATCTGCCGGTAATTTGGAAAAAACTTTAGAGCAAGTATCTTCTGATTTAGAAAGAGAAAAAGAACTTTCCAGTAAAGTAAAATCTGCTTTAATCTATCCAATTATTTTGGTTGTTGCTTCGTTTTTTATGATTATTTTTCTGGCAACTTTCGCCATTCCAAAATTAAGCGAAATGTTTTTGTCAACTGGCAAAGAAGTGCCAATTTATACAAAAATAGTGCTAGGGGTGGGAATGTTTTTAAACCGTTATGTTTTTATTATTATCCCTTTAATTATTGGCGCTCCTTTGATTTTATATTTTTATTTTTCAAGAAATAAAAAGGGTAAACTTTATTTTAATAATCTTTTGGAGAAAATTCCGGTGGTAAAAGATTTAGTGAGCAAAATGGCTCTCCAAAGATTTGCTTCTGTTTTAGGTTCTTTGATTAAAGCTGGAATGCCAATTATTCAAGCAGTTGAAGTAACTGCCCAGGCAGTCGGCAATCCAAAATACGAGGCTTCGCTAAATAGAATTGCGAAAGAATATTTGGGTAAAGGAATTTCAATCGGCGATTCTTTTAAAAAAGAGAAAATTTTTCCAGCCGTAGTATCTAATCTCTTAGCCATTGGAGAAAAAGCCGGCCATACTGAAGAAATTTTATTTACTTTATCCACTTTTTACGAATCAGAAATAGATGTTGCTTTAAAAACATTAGTTTCCTTTATTGAGCCAGTACTTCTCGTCGTCATTGGAGTAATCGTTGGCGGCATTGCTCTTTCTTTAATTGTGCCAGTGTACCAGTTAGTAGGACAATTCTAATTCTGTATACCGTATACTGTATTCTGTATGATGTATGATGTATAATAAAGATAAGAAAGATAAGATTAAATCCCTTACTGATTTAAATGCTTATAAAGAAGCGCATAAATTAATCCTTATGATTTTATTAATAGCCAAAGATTTGAAATATTTAGATCAACAAACATTTAATTTAATAGCTCAACAATCAATAATTGTTAGAAAATTACTCTCTGGTCTTAAACGAATAAAATATCAAAATGAAACTTTTTAATACAGAATACAGAATACAGAATACAAGATACAGATTTCCTGCCTTTACTCTTCTTGAAATTATTATTGTTATTGCCATTACGGCAACAATGACAACAATTGGCATTGGTTATTATGCGAATATTTCTAAAACTAAACTTTTGGACAAAACTGCCGAAGAAATTGTTGCTTATTTAAAATATGCTCAGCAAAATTCTATAGTCCAGAAAGACGGCAAACAATGGGGAGTCTATTTTGAAAACCCCTCAAGCGGTGCTGATTTTTACGCTCTTTATACTGGCACCACTTATTCTAGTCCAATTGAAATAAAATATCTCCCAGAAGGAATAGAGTTTTCAATACCCCAAACAGCAAGTTCAGTCGATATTTCATTTACTAAGCTCACAGGTAAAAATTATAGCGGAACCAACCAATCTGTTACCATTCTATCTACCTTTAATAATGCTACTACCACAATTACTGTTTCTTCTTTAGGATTGATAACTTATGAGTAAACTTCAATTTAAAGCCCAGTCTCTTTTAGAACTTCTTTTATCAATTGGTGTCGGGACAATTTTAATTGGCGGGTCGGTGCTATTAATGGCTACTTCTTTAAAAAGTTATCAATCAATAAAACAACGATTAACTATTAATTCTTTATCTCGGCAAGAAGCAGAGGTTATAATTTCCAAGGCTCAAGATAGTTGGCATAGTGTTTATGATTTAACAAGGGCAACAAATTATTATGCTACTTCAACTAATAATGTTTGGAGTTTTAATTCTGGCAAAGAAGAATCCACAATTAATAATGTTTTTTATAGAAGATATTTCCAAGTGTTAGATGCTTTACGAGATGATTCAGGAAACATCGCTACTTCAGGAAATACTGACCCAAATACTTTAAAAATCAATGTTTTTTTGGAATACGGAATTAATTATAATTCTTCTTCAACTTTATCTTTCTATCTTACTCGTTCCGCTAATAATCAGGTTCTTCAACAAACAGATTGGTCAGGCGGTCCGGGTCAAACCGGTCCTATTCCTAATTCCGGAAATAAATTTGATACTTCTACCAATATTGACTACGCTTCAACAACCGGTTCTATTTATATGGCCACCACTACCGCAGGAGCAGAATTAATTTCTTCTATTATTGATACAGGAATTGAAGGTGGCGCAGGGTTTAATTCTTTACTTTGGCAAGGAAGCAAAGGAACTAATGGTTCTGTAAAATTTCAGATTGCTTTTTCTAATTCTGCTACTGGTCCTTGGACATATTATGGTTGTACGACTATTCCTTCTTCTTGTTTAAATCCAAATAATTGGACAACTGCCAGCAGTTCTTTGGCTGCTTTAGAACCAAACACCTCCCTGCCTTTACCTTTTTATGGCACTCCTAGTCCCCAAAATAATCGTTATATCCGCTATAAAGTTTTTCTTTCCACTTCTGGCACTTCTCCTCAAATAAATGATATAATAATAAACTGGAGCCCATAGGTCTGTATCCAGTATATTGTATTCTGTATCCAGGATGGTGTATAATAAAGATAAAATTAAATCCTTTACTGATTTAAATGCTTATAAAGAAGCGCATAAATTGGTTCTTATGATTTATAAAATCACGAAAGATTTTCCCAAAGAGGAAAGATTTAGTTTAATCGACCAGTTAAGAAGAGCTGCTGTTTCTATTACTTCTAATATCGCTGAAGGTTTCTCCAGAAATACCAATAAAGATAAATGTCAGTTTTATGCTTTAGCCTCAGGCTCTTTATCAGAATTGCAGAGTCAATTATTAATAGCCAAAGATTTGAAATATTTAGATCAACAAACATTTAATTTAATAGCTCAACAATCAATAATTGTTAGAAAATTACTCTCTGGTCTTAAACGAATAAAATATCAAAATGAAACTTTTTAATACAGAATACAGAATACAGGATACAAGATACAGAATACAGAATACAGAATACAGACTCCACGGTTTTACCCTGATGGAACTTTTGCTTTATTCTGGTATTTTAGTAATTTCTGCAGGGCTGATTGGCGGAATTGTTTATACTATTTCTAAGGCAAACTTAAGAACTCAAGCAGAAGAAGAGGTGAATTCCTTAATGATGCGGCTGGAAGAAGTATTTCGCCAAAAAATCGAGGTAGCAAAAGGAGTTAATAATTTTGGAGTGGGGGGCGCGATATTGGAATTAAATATGGGAAATTCAACTACGACTTTTAGTTTAAGTAATTTTATTTTGTATTTAAATGAGGGCACTGGTGATTTACCGTTAAACGACCCAAATAAAGTGAAAGTTACTTCTTTAGTTTTTTCTCCGACTGGCGCTAGTGGGGCGACAATCTCCAACTCTTATCATTATGCTTGGAGTGATAATGTTGGTTGGATTGATTTTGGTTATCCAGGTTCAAATGTAAGAGTTCCAACTGGGGCAGGCGAACTATTTGGTGCTGCCTATATTTTATCTGATGGCTCTTGGATTTCTTTAAATTGTAAGACTACTGATAGTTGTTCTTCAAGTAATTATAAAGTAAGTTCTGATTCAAATGGTAATTTGAGTGGTTGGGCCTGGTCAGAAAATTATGGCTGGATTAGTTTTAGTTGCAAAACTGGCGGTTCAGATGGGGGAGATATTTGTTTTTCTTCTAATTATGGCGTGAAAGTGGCAACAACTACCACAGGAAATTATCAGGCAGGCGAATTTGATAATTATGCTTGGTCAGAAAATATTGGCTGGATTAGTTTTAATTGTAAAACTGGTGGTTCAGGTCAGAGTAATATTTGTTCTACCTCTAACTACCGAGTTCAAGATTTAAGAATGAATACTGGCGCCGTAAAAATAGATATTACTTTACAGTACAATTCTCAAAAGCCGGAACAGCAAATTACTAAAACAAATAGTTTTGTTTTTAATATCCTTACTCCCGCGAAATGATAGCAAAGCTGTGAATTTTCAATTCTCAATTTACAATTTACAATAAATTTTCAATGATTAAATGTTCCAATGTAAATTCACTGAAAATTTTAAATCGCTAATTGTAAATTGTTTGTCTCTTATATCTTAGTTATTGTATAATATAGGTATGTTTATCTATAAAATTAAAAATTACAAAATTAAAAATTGTTTTCGTGGAGTTGCCTCTCTTATTGTGGTTATTTCTTTAGGGACTTTAATTTTTATTGTTTCTTTAGCCACCAGTATTCTTGCTTATTACTCAAATTTAAATATAGATTCCAATAAAAAAGCCATCATTGCAAACTATGCTGCTTATAGCGGGCTTCAGGATGCCCTGTTAAAATTAGAAAGAAATAAAGATTATAGTTCTTCTTTTAATTTAAGCGTTAATGGGACTAATGATGTTTCGGTAACTGTTTCTGGTGGAACGATTACTAGCACCGCTACTTTTTCCCAAATTAGTAAAAAATTGCAGACAGTAGTTGTTATTGATTCTACCACTGGACTAATTACCCCCACTTCAACTGTTGAGTTAACTTTATGAAAAACAATGTTCAAAAAAAGTTTAAAATTGATTGGCAAAAGTTATTAGTGCCGGATTTTAGAATTTATGGCGTTTCTTTAACTGATTATGAAATTAAAATTTTCTGCTTTGATAAATCTTTAAATAAAATTACTAAAGTAAATAAATTCGCTTTGCCAAAAGGAATTATTAAAGAAGGTATTCTTCTAAATCCCGAGGCTTTAAAATCTTTTTTTAGTTCTTTAAAGGAAAAACTCTGGCAAAAAGAAAAAAATGTTTGGTTGATTCTATCACTACCATCAGCAAATTTTTATATTAATTATTTTTCTCTGCCAGAATTAGGCGATACCCAATTAAAAGATGCTATAATTTTCAACACCCAGATGATGGCTCCTTTGCCACTAGAAGAATCCTATTTCGACTGGGAAGACTGGGGTCCTTCTGAAAAAGAATTTGAAAAAGAAATTTTTATTGCTTTGGGAATCAAAAAACAAATTGAACCATATTGGGAAATTTTAAAAGATTTAAACTTTAAAATAGTTGCTATTGAGCCTTTTGCTTTGTCCTTAACCCGTTTCGTTTATAATTTTCTGGAAAAAGAAGAGCCGGTTTTAATTATTGAAGTAAGAAACGATGGAGTAGAATTTGTAATTAGCGAAGGAAGCAAATTGATTTATTTTGATTATGATTCTTGGCATGAAATTTTTGGCCAAAATATTCCTCAAAAAATTCTTCCTTCGCATCTAGAAAAACATTTTTTAAATGAAATCCCAATGATTTTGAATTTTTATTCTTTAAAAAGACAAAGAGCGTTAACGAAATTTCTTTTTTTAAATGAGAGCGACCAATTAGTAAATTATTTTAATGACTGGGTGACCAAAAATTACAACTTAACTCCATTGTCTTTTACTCTTCCTCCGGCATTAAAAAATCTTAAAAGAGACTGGGCAGCAGTAGTTGGTTGCGCTTTGCGGGGGTTGATTCCGCGCAGAAAAGATACGATTGTTTCTTTGGCGCCAATTCAAACTGAAGAAGATTATTATCAATCGCATTTAATAAGGGTGATTTCTTTATGGCTTAAAATAATTATAACAGTTGTGGGTTGCTTTACAGTAGTTTATGGTCTTTTGGATTATACTTTATTTGCAAATATGGAAAAAAAATTAGCAGGCGAGATTTCGCAGCCAATCAATCCAATTATTTTACAAAAGCAAGAAGAATTGCAAAGGTCAGCCGATGAGTTTAATGCTTTGGTTAAAAAAGTAGAAGCAATTAATACTTATAAAAAAGATTTTTCTCTTATTTTAAATGAAATCACTAATGAAGCAAGAGATACGATTAATTTGAAAAGAATTTTTATTACTGATAGCGGCGCTTTTAACATTACTATCACTGGTGAAGCCAAGTCAAAAGAAACAGTCGTTAAATTTAAGCAAAAACTGGAAGAGAAGCAAATTTTAAAAGACGCTTCTTTGCCCCTTGAGGCCCTAGTAGAAACTCCCGAAGGAGTAAGTTTTATTTTAAACGGAAAATTATAAAGCTTTTAGATATTGCTTAAAAGCTTATTATTTTTAACCCAGAGGAATAAGTTCATAGCGCGGCTCTGCGAGCGAGCGGGCATGGTCCGAGCACTCAACTGCGTTGGGTGCTCGGGAGCGAGCGAGCAGCGCCAGTGAGCGAGCGCGCTGGGCGAGCGAACGGTAGCGAGAACTTATTCCTTTGGGTTAGGTATATCTTTTATGAAAATTACTTTTTTTGGTGGCATAAATGAAATCGGCGGAAATAAAATTTTAGTAGAGGAAAAAGGGACCTCTATTTTTTTAGATTTTGGCAAAAGTTATAAAGAATCTTCGCTTTATTTTGAAGAATTTGTTAGTCCAAGAGCAGTCCATGGAATTAAAGATTACTTGGCTTTGAATTTGATTCCTCAAAAACAGGGGATTTATCGTAAAGACCTAGTTGAAATTTTAGAAAGAGAAAATCAGGATATATCTTCTTATGATAAATTATCTTTATCGGCAATTCTACTTTCTCACCCCCATATGGACCACGCCGGTTATCTTTCTTTTATTGACGAAAAAATCCCTGTTTATTTAACTAAAGAAAGTCTTTTGGTATTAGAGACTTTTAACATCATTAAGCCCTCTAATTTGGAGAATGAAATTTTTGAAATAAGTTATCCTCATTATCTTGACTGCAAAAAAAGAAAAAAACAAAAAAGAAATTTTAAAGAAGTTTCAAATTTAAAATCATTTAAAATTGGCAGTTTAGAGATAGTGCCGATTGCTGTTGACCATTCTGCCCCTGGGGCAGCAATGTTTTTAATTAAATCCAAAAATAAAAAAATTCTTTATTCTGGAGATTTTCGGTTGTCGGAAATGAAAAAGGAATATTTAGAAAAAGTGACTGATTATCTTAAAAAAGAAAAGATTGATTATTTTTTGTGTGAAGGAACACGAATTACAGAAAATAAAGTTTTAAGAGAAGAAGAAGTTTACAGTAAAGCCCAAGAAAGGATTTCCAATATTAAAGGGTTAATTGTTGCTGATTATTCTTTAACAGATACTACTCGCTTTTTAACTTTGCAGAACTTAGCCAAGTCAATAAAAAGAAAAATGGCGCTGCCGTTTAATTACTTTGGTTATTTGATTTTTCTTAAAGAAAAAGGGTTCAAGATAGATATTTCAAAAGATATTATTTTGTATGGGAAGAAAAAATCAAAATTGAAAAAATGGGAGAGAGATTTAATTAAAAAATACCCATCTGTTGAAGCCGAAGAGATTCAAAAGAATCCAAAAAATTATTTTGTGATTTTAAACTTTTATCAAATTCAAGAACTGATTGATTTAAAGCCGGATGAAAATTCTTATTTTTTACGAGCTATTACCGAGCCTCATTCAGAAGAAATGGAAATCTCTGAAGCAAGATTTGTCAATTGGATTAAGTATTTTCAAATGCAAGGTTTAACAGAAGAGGGAAAATTTGAAAGAGCGCATATTTCTGGTCATATCTCGGGCAAAGAACTAAAAGAATTTATTTCAAAAATCCAACCTCACTGTATTATTCCTATTCACACCGAGCAGCCGGAAGAATTCAAAAAAATGCATAAAAATGTCATAATAGTAGAGAGAGGAGAAACCTTAGTTTTATAATTTTCAATTTTCAATTTACAATTTACAATACATTTTCAATGATTTAATGTTCCAATGTTTGAAAATTGATTAATTGTAAATTCAATGAAAATTGTAAATTATAAATTATAAAATTGTATTTATGCTTATCGATGGCAAACAACTTTCTCTAGAGATATTAGACCAATTAAAACAAGAAAGAAAAACAATTGCCAAAAAAATCCGTTTGGCAGTGGTTTTAGTTGGAAAAGATCCTGCTTCTTTGTCTTTTATTAAACAAAAAGAAAAAATTAGTCAAAAACTGGAAATTGATTTTCGTTTGTATCAGTATCCTTTAGATATAAAAACGAAGGAATTAAGAAAAAGAATTTCTGAAATTTGCCGACAAAACATTAATCGGGGAGTGGTAGTTCAATTACCCTTGCCCCGCCAAATTAAAAGTCAGTCAGTGCTTAATGCAGTTTTGTCATTAAAAGATTGCGATTGTTTGTCAGAGAAAAATTTAGGTCAATTTTACACTTCAAGAAGTAAAATTTTACCGCCAACAATTGCCGCGATAAAATTTATTTTGGAAAAATATCAAATTCCTATCAGGGGAGAAAATGTTTTAGTCATTGGCAGAGGACAATTAGTAGGAAAACCAGCTGCTTTGTGGTTTATAAACGAAGGGGCAACCACTATTATTTCAACCAGTAAAACCAAAAATTTAAAAGAATTATTAAAATGGGCAGATATTATTATTACTTCTGCCGGGGTGCCAAATTTAATCACTGGCGATGAGGTAAAAGAAGGAGTAGCGGTAATTGACGCGGCGGTTGTTTCTGAAAATGGCCAATTAAAAGGCGACTGCGATTTTGAGTCAGTTAAAGAAAAAGCCAAAATTATTACTCCAGTGCCAGGAGGAATCGGACCTTTAACAGTGGTTTTCTTATTTAAAAATTTGCTGACATTGGCCAAACTCCAAAAAAAATAGTATAATGTTTTGTATCCTGTATCTATTATTTTTTATTTTTTATTTTTGATTTATTATGTGATTTATTATTATGTTTGACATTTTAATTAAAAAAGGATTAGTGTTTGATGGTTTGGGCAATAAACCTCAAAATTTGGATTTGGCAATTCAGAACGGAAAAATTTTAAAAATTGGCAATTTTAAAAATGAAAAAGCAAAAACAGAAATAAATGCTTCAAACCAATATATCTGTCCTGGTTTTATTGAAATTAACAGTTTAGCAGATAGAGATTTCAGTATTTTTTTGAAACCAAAAGCAGAAAATTATTTGCTTCAGGGAGTAACGACAGTTATTGGTGGTGCTGGTGGCGCTTCGCTTTATCCTTTAATTAGTGGCTCTTTGGAATCTTTAAACAAATGGCTTAATTATCGACAGATTAACATTAAATGGCAAAAATTAGCCGATTTTTTTACTATTTTAGAAAAAAGAGGCTTGACGGTGAATTTTGGGAGTTTAATTAGTTGGGCAACGCTTAGAAGCGATTTCACAAATCGAGAATTCAGGACTTTATCAAAAGAAGAAAAGAAAAAATTAAAGTTTATGGTAGAGGAAAGTTTAAAAGAAGGAGCATTAGGAATTGCTTTTGCTTTAGGTTCAGAAGAAGAAAGAGTGGTGGGAATAGAAGAAATTTTGGAAATAGGGGAAATTGTTAAAAAATTTAAAGGCTATTTGGGTTTTAGTTTGAGAGATGAAGGTGATGGTTTTTTATCAAGTTTAAGAGAAGTTCTGGAAGTAGCAGAAAAAGGGGAATTGCCAATAGAAATATACCAACTAAAAGTTTTTGGCGAAAATAATTATTTTTATTTTAAAGATGCTTTAAAACTTATAAAAGAGATAAACGAGAAAGACCAACTGGTTAATTTTGATACTTCACCTTATGAATCCACTATTCTACCTTTAATGACATTTTTGCCTGACTGGGCAGCAATCGGCGGTTGGTCTGTTTTCTTAAAAAATATACGAGAAAAAATTATCTTTCAGAAACTGATTCAAGACTTAAAAAAGAACAGAAATCTTATCAGCGATTTAATTATAACCAGTTCTGAAAATGAACCGTTTTTTATTGGCAAGAGTATAAAAGAATTGGCAAAAAACTTTAATTTAACAGTCGAAGAATCTCTAATAAAAATTTTGGAAATAAATAATGGCCGGGTTTTTGTTTTTTCTAAAAATCTTTCGCTAGAAAATGTTAAAATGGCAGTTACTTCTGATTTTTCTTTTATCTCAGGGGAAAGCGGATTTTATGATAGAGAAGAAAAGTGTCAAACCTTAATCCACCCAAAGTCCTTTGATACCTTTGTAAAATTTTTAAATGATTATTCATTTAAAAATAAAATTCTTTCTCCAGAAGAAGCGATTTATAAAATTACCGGCAAAGTGGCAAAAAAAATTGGATTAAAAAACAGGGGAGCGATAAAAGAAAACAATTGGGCTGACATTGTGATTTTTTCTCCGGAAAAATTAAATTCTTTGGCAAATTACAAAAATCCTTATCTTTCTCCCTTGGGAATTGAAACCGTAATTATTAATGGAAAAATTGCTTATGATAAAGGAATTGTTAGCGAGGAGAAAACTGGTCAAATTATTAAGCATTAAGTTGCCTTTTCTTGATATTATTGGTATAATTTAATTTACTTTTAAATTTGTATTTTTAAATTTTATCTTTTATTTTTTATGCTTGTCCGTCATTTAGGCATAGATTTAGGGACTGTCAATACTTTGGTTTTTATTCCCAAAAAGGGTGTCGTTATAAACGAGCCCTCTATTGTTGCTATCACTGTTGATGATAATAAAATTTTGGCAATAGGCTTAGAAGCCAGAGAAATGTTAGGCAGAACTCCAGAAGTAATTAAAACCTATAAACCCCTAAAAGATGGGGTGATTGCTGATTACCGGATTACTCAGGCAATGCTTAAATATTTTATTGATAAAGCCCTTGGGCCTTGGCGTTTAGTTAAACCTGATGTTGTCATTTCAGTTCCTGCCGGAATTACCTCAACCGAACAAAGGGCAGTAATTGAAGCCGCCAGAGAAGCTGGCGCAAAAGAAGCATATGTAGTCAGAGAACCAATTTTAGCGGCTTTAGGCGCTGAAGTGCCGATAAACTCTCCTCAAGGGAATATGATTGTCAATATTGGCGGTGGAACAACTGAAGTGGCGGTAATTTCTTTAGGGGGAATTGTCAGTTGGTTTTCAGTGAGAGTGGGAGGAATTAAAATGGATGAAGCAATCGCTGATTATATAAAGAAAAAATATAATTTAGCAGTTGGCGAAAGAACCGCCGAAAATATAAAAATGGAAATTGGCACTGCCTTGCCCTTAAAACAAAAGCAGGAAATGGAAATTAGGGGATTGGATTTGAGTGAAGGTCTGCCAAAGAATATTATTATAAATTCAAACGAAATTGTTGAAGCAATTCAAACACCGCTTCAAGAAATTATTAAAGCAGTCAAATATGTTTTGGCTGAAACGCCTCCGGAATTAGCGGCTGATATTATGGAAAAAGGAATGTTTATTTCTGGCGGTGGCGCTCTTTTAAAAAATATAGATGCTCTTATTACAAAAATGACTGGGGTACCAAGTTATGTTGCCGAAGAACCTCTTTTTTGTGTTGCCAAAGGAACAGGAGTAATCTTAGATAACTTAGAACTTTATAAAAGAAGTATTACCACCTATCGGTAAATTAGAAATTAGAAATTTATATTATCCCTATTAATTCTATTTCTTTTTATGATATTTCCTAATGAAAGAGTTAAAAAGTTTTTAGAAAATTTACTTGAAAACCAGGAATCCCAAATTCAGAGTATGCTTTTTTGGGGAGAAAAAGGAACTGGAAAAATGACAGCTGCCTTAAATTTTGCCAACTCTTTATTATGCTTAAATCAAAAAAAATGGGATGGTTGCGGAAATTGTGTAAGTTGCCAATTGCTCAAGAGGGGGCTTCATCCTGATTTAAAAATTATTGATACTACCCAAGATACTATTTCAATTGATGAAATTAAAGGCAAAGAAGCAGAAAACAAAGAAGGTTTGATTCAATTTTTATCTTTCTATCCTCAAGTTTCTTCCTTTAGAATTGCAATTATTAATGAAGCGGAAAAACTTACCTTAGATGCCCAAAATGCTTTTTTAAAAACTTTAGAAGAACCGCCAACTCATTCAATTATTGTTTTAATTTCATCAGAGATAGACAAATTGCTTGAAACGGTTTCCTCGAGGCTTTTGACTTTAAGATTTAATCGTCTACCAAAAGAAAAATTAAAAAAATACCTCATTAAAGAATACTCTTTAGAAGAAAAAATAGCAGAAAAAATCGCTTCTCAAAGTAATGGTAAGATAGGTTTAGCAGTCAAACTTTTAGACAAAGAGTTTATCAAAAAGAGAAATGAATTATGGCAGGAATTTTCAGAAATGCTCAACAATAATTTTATTTTTCGCTCTTTATATTTAGAAAATAAATTAAAACTTATCAAAAAACAACAAGAAACCCAAGATAAAGAAGGAAAAGATACCTCTCAAATAAAAGAAATAATCAGTGTTTGGTTAGAGAATTTAGAAAGAGAGATTACTCAGAAAAAGGAGTTACCATTGACGCAGGAAGAGAAAATAAAATTGGCAAAAGAACTGTTGAATGCTTATAACTTAATTAGTTCTTCTAACATTAATATTCAACTTCTTTTGGAAAATATATTTTTAACTGTTTAGAATATCTTTGTTGATTTAATGTCTGTCCCAACACTGCTTCAGCACCGGCTGTCGGCTCGCTCCAGCTGCTGAGCCACAGCCTAAGCTCTCGACCTGACGGCTTTCGCTTCGCTCAAGACCAAGCCCGTCAGGCCTGCGAGGTTTGCTTCAGCAGTGTTGGGACAGACATCCTTAATACTTAGTTAATTTAATGTCTTCTGAGATTACAAAAAATTTAGAAAAGGCGGTTGAAGAAGTGACTCAATCTTTCCATGAGGCGATTTTAACTTTAAGAACGTCGCGGCCATCGCCGTCGCTGGTAGAAAATATTTCGGTTGAATCTTACGGTAGTTTTTCACCATTAAAGCATCTTGCCTCGATTGCCATTATGCCGCCAAATGTTATTACGATTGAGCCTTGGGATAAATCGCTTTTAAACAATATTAAAAAAGCAATTGAAGTTTCTAATTTAGGTCTCTCGCCGCAGATAGATGGTAATCAGTTGCGGCTTTATCTTCCGCCATTAACTAAAGAAAGAAAAGGGGAATTAATTAAACTTCTAAATCTTAAAAAAGAAGAATTTAGAGTTAAACTTCGCCAATTAAGAGAAGATGCTTTAGAGAATATCAAAGAACTTTTTGACAATAAAGAAATTAGCGAAGATGAAAAATTCAGATTAAAAGAAGAAATTCAAAAAATCATTGATAAAGGAAACGAAAAATTAGATGAATATGAAGCAAACAAAAAAAAAGAAATAGAAGAAAATTAAAATATGTTGGGTTTCATTTTAGCATTTATTTCTTTAAGTCTTACTCTTATTATTCATGAATGGGGACATTTTTTATTTGCCAGAAAATTTAAAGTCAGGGTAGATGAATTTGGTATTGGTTATCCCCCTCGTCTTTTCAGTATTAAAAAAAATGGAGTAGTTTATTCAGTGAATGCTATTCCTTTTGGGGCTTTAACCAGTATTTATGAAGGTGATAAGAAGAATCCCGAAAATGACAGTTTTTATGCCCAGTCTTTTTTAAAAAAGTTTTTAATTCTTTTTGCCGGGCCTCTTTTTAATTTTCTTTTAGCCTATTTTATTTTTATCCTGCTTTTTACGGTAGGAATGCCGCAGAACTTGATTCCTGAATCTTTTGGCACCATTCCTTTAAAAGTTCCTTTTTATCTAGCGCCTATTAAAGCCTTAGAGTTTTTAGGAGTTTTATTGAGAGAAACATTTATTGGCCTTGGAAGATTGGCGGTTAATTTTTTTCTGAGATTAGATATCAGCGAACTAGTTGGGCCAGTGGGAATAATGGCTATTTCTAGTAAAGCATTCACAATGAACATTAAATACGGTTTGTATATTTTAGGTATTATTTCTTTTGGATTTGCAACTTTTAATTGGCTGCCAATTCCGGCGCTTGATGGTGGCAGAATTCTATTTTTATTAATAGAAAAAATACAAAGGAAAGAAGTGAGTCAGGCGACGGAAAATGCCATCAATAATTTTGTTTTTATTCTGCTTTTAATTTTAATGCTTTTTGTTACCATTAAAGATGTCAGATTTTTTATTTTTAAAGATTAATTATTTTACATCTTGAATTTAACTTTTTATTATGAAACTTTCTTTGCTGAAATGGAAATCACTAAAAGAGGTACCAAAAGACGAGAAAGCGGCTGGCACTGTTCTTTTAATAAAAGCCAACTTTATTGAAAAAGTTGGAGCTGGAATTTATGATTATCTTCCTTTTGGCTTAATGGTTTTAAATAAAATCGCAACTATTATAAGAAATGAAATGAAAAATATCGGGGGTCAGGAAATTTTAATGCCCAGTCTTCACCCTATAAGTTATTGGCAACAGACCAAAAGAGATAAAACCTTTAATGCTTTATTTAAAATTAAATCGCGATTTGAAAATGAATATGTTTTAGGGCCGACCCATGAAGAAATTGTGGTTCCTTTGGCAAAAAGATACATTTCTTCATATAAAGATTTGCCGCTCTATTTGTTTCAAATTCAAACAAAATTTAGAGATGAACCAAGGCCAAAAGCAGGCATACTCAGGGCAAAAGAATTTTTAATGAAAGACTTGTACAGTTTTCATTCTAATGAAAAAGATTTGGATATTTATTATGAAAAAGTGAAAGATAGTTATCTAAAAATTTTTAATGCTTTGAAACTTAAAACTATTATTACCGAAGCAGCTGGGGGGACTTTTTCAAAATTTTCTCATGAATTTCAGGTGCCGTGTCAAAATGGCGAAGATACAATCTTTTATTGCGAAAAATGCGGTTTTTCCCGCAACAAAGAAATAGCAAAAAACCTCAAAAAATGTCCCCAATGTCAGGGGGCTTTAACGAAAATAAAAAGCATCGAAGTGGCTAATATCTTCAAATTAAAAGATAAATATTCAAGGCCGTTTAATTTAGTTTACAAAGATAAAAATGGCAAAGACAATTTTGTGATGATGGGCTGCTATGGAATGGGAATTTCCAGAATTTTAGGGACTTTAGCAGAAATTTATTGTGATGAAAAAGGATTTATTTGGCCTGATTTAGTTGCTCCCTATAAATATCATTTAATTTCTTTAAAAACAAAAGATAGCCGTCTAAATAAAAAAATAGAACAGGCCGCTTCTCTAATTTATAACTTTCTTTTAAACAAGAGCGAAGAAGTTGTATATGATGACCGCGAACTTTCTGCCGGCGAAAAGTTTTATGATGCGGATTTAATAGGTGCGCCAATAAGGCTTGTGGTAAGCGAAAAAACTTTAAAAGAGGATTCTTTTGAAATTAAGAAAAGGAATGCGAAATCCGTTCAGTTGATAAAACTAGAAAAATGTGATAAATTATTGACGAAATAGTTATTTCTATGGCTTTAGTCCCAAAAATATTTAATTACGACATTGGTATAGATTTAGGCACCACAAAAACCTTAGTCTACGTGAAGGATAAGGGAATTTTAGTGCATGAGCCTACGGTAGTCGCTATTAACAATAAAACCAATCAGATTATCGCGGTTGGAAAAGAGGCTTATGAAATGATTGGTAAAACCCCTCCTCATATTACTGCTTCCAGACCTTTAACAAATGGGGTGATTTCTGATTTTGAAATTGCGGAAAAATTTATTCGTTATCTTCTTCAAAAAATAAAAAGAAAAGGAATTCTAAACAGTATTTTTGATTGGCCACGATTAATCATCAGTATTCCAACCGGCGGTACGGAAGTAGAAAAAAGGGCGGTTGAAGATGCGGCAAAAAATGCCGGCGCCAAAGAAGTTTATTTAATTGAAGAGCCAATGGCAGTCGCTTTAGGCAATCGTTGGCCGGTTTTAGAATCAAATGGAATCTTGGTTGCTGATATTGGTGGCGGCACAACTGAAGTGGCAGTAATTTCTTTGGGAGGGGTAGTGGTTTCAAAAAGTATTAGAATTGCAGGAAATAAATTGAACGAAGATATAATTTATTATTTTCGTGACAAATTTAAGATGGCTATTGGCGAAAAAACCGCGGAAAATATTAAAATTGCTCTTGGTTCAGCAGTCGATTTAGGCACTAATTCTGATATGAAAATTAAAGGTCGAGATTTAACCCATGGTTTGCCAAAAGAAATAAAAATTAAAGCCCAAGAAGTAAGGGAAGCAATCTCTCCCTCTCTCTTTAAAATAATTGACGCTATTAGAGGCGCTATCGAAGCCACGCCACCAGAATTAGTAGGCGATATTATGAGTGAAGGAGTTCTTCTTTCGGGCGGCACCAGTCTTTTGAAAGGATTGGATAAATTAGTAGAGGATGCAGTGGGCTTAAAGGTAAAATTAATCGAAGACCCGATTACTTCTGTTATTAGAGGAATTGGAGTGGTAATGGAAGATTTCTCCGCTTATAAAAGTTGTCTAACTACAATTAGCAAGGAAAAATCGCCAATTTAAAATGGCAAAAAAAGGAAAAATAAAAATTAATAAATTATTAACAAAAGTGATTATTTTAATCACTTTTGTTATTATTTTTAAAGCCTATTTAGGCCAAAAACAATTTTTAGAGAACAAAACAGTTCAGGCTTTAGGTTTTGTGAATCAAAATGTTTCTTTTGGAGGTCTGTCTTCGCTAGAATTATGGTTTTCTGATTTATTTCATTTCAATCAAATTAGAAGAGAGAATTTACAATTAAAAACAGAAAATCTTAATTTAGTTCAAGAAATTAATTATCTTTCTTCGCTCAGGGAAGAAAATGAACTCCTGAAAGAAGCCCTAAAAATTAAAGAAGAACAAAAATGGCATTTAATTCCCGCCAAAGTGATTTTAATGGATCCAACTGGCTTAAGCGGTAATTTTTGGATAAATAAAGGTTTAGATGACAATCTAAAAGAGGGGATGAATGTCATCACTAATAATGAAGTTTTAGTAGGTCGAATAGTAAAATGTTATAATCAAAGTTCTGAAGTTGAATCTATCTTTGCGCCGGGAATTAAAATCAGCGTTGAGGATTTAAGGTCAAAAGTTTTAGCAGTCACGGAAAGAGATTTTCAGGGTAATTTTTATCTTAGATTAGTTCCTCCAAATGCAGACATTAATGTTGGTGATATTTTAGTAACTTCAAGCGAAAATTCTTCCTATTTAAAAGGACTAGTAGTGGCTAGAGTTAAAGAAAAAATACCGGGTTCAAAAATTCCAGAGAAAGAATATATCTTAGAGCCATTTTTAAACCGCCTAAAACTTCAAGATGTTCTGATTATTACTGACTTTTTTAAGTTTTGAATATTTTCTATGACTCCAAAACCAATTACTTACTTTTTTACTATTTTACTTTTTGTTGCCTTACTTCTTATAGAAAGTTACTTAACCCCTTATTTGACTTCTCTATTTTTTATTAACTGGCCTCTTATTTTTATCATCTTCATCAATTTTAATTTTCCTTTTATTTTTGTCTTTATTCTTTCCTTGATTTCCTCTTTAATTTTTGATAGTCTTACTTTCAATTATTGGGGCATCCATTTTGTTTTGTTTTTATTAGTAATAATTATTCAAAGACTGCTGTTAAAAACTTTTGAAAAAAACTCATCTTTTTCTTGGCTTATCATTGGGGAACTGCTAATTATCTGTTATTTTTTGGGTTTAATGTTGGGGTATTTTATTTTAAAGCAACCTATTTTTTACCAAAATATTTTTCTTTCTTTAGTTTTAAATTCTTTAATCTATTGGCTTATTTTACAAATCTATAATCCAAAAATTTACAAACAAAATTAAGATGGTATCCTGTTTCTTCAGTGATGCTTTCATTTATTATGTTAAACTCTCATTTTACAATTAAAAGAAATAAAAATACGATAGAACCAGAAGAAATTCTGTTAGAGAAAAAAAACGACCAAGAAAATCAATTTGGCAGATTAGAATGGGCAATAAAGCCTACTTACCTAAGAAACGTATTTTGGTTGAGTCTTTTAGTCTTTGTCATAATTTTTGGCAGGGTTTTCTATTTAGAAGCAATTCAGGGAAATTTTTATGCTCAGCGAGCAGAAAATAATCGGCTTCGCTATTATTTTGTCAATGCTCCGCGAGGAATAATATACGACCGTTATAATGAACCATTAGTTTCTAATATTTCTTCTTACAGTTTAATTATGTTGCCTCCTGATTTACCCCAAGACAAAGATTTAAAAGAAAAAGTAATAAGAGAAGTTTCTGAAATATTTAATATAGAGTCATCAGAAATTACTCGGCATTTAACTAACGATGTTATTAGTTTAGAGCCGGTTCTTCTCAAAACCAATTTGGAAATTGAAGAAGTTCGAAAGTTTGAAACTCAAATATCTTCCACTTCTGGTTTTGAAATTATTCAAGATACCAGTCGCTACTATCCGTATGCTGAAGCAATGGCTCATTTGGTTGGTTATGTTGGTAAGATGAGTCCGGAAGACATCAAAAAATATTCTAATTATCCCTTAACTTCGGTTATTGGCAAAACAGGACTAGAGAATTATTACGAAAATTATTTAGAAGGTTCTTTTGGAAAAAGATTAATCGAAGTTGATGCCAGTTATAAAGTTATCAAAGATTTGGGCACTCAAGAACCGATTCCTGGTAATGATTTAATTACCACTATTGATAAAAATTTGCAAATAAAATTATATGAAACTCTCAAGAAATATAGCGATAATTTAAATTTAAAAGGCGCGGCCGGTATTGCCTTAAATCCTCAAAATGGTGAAGTTCTTGCTTTGGTGAGTTTACCCTCTTTTGACCCTAACGTAATAACAAAAGGCAGTCCCCAAAAAACAATTGAAACTTATCTCACTAGCCAGGATCATCCTCTTTTTAACAGAACTATCTCAGGATTATATCATCCCGGCTCAACCATTAAGCCCCTGATGGCTGTCGCGGCTTTAGAAGAACATATCATTGACCCAAAGAAAGAAATTTATGATGAAGGTGAAATCGTAATTGTCAGTCCTTATGACCCTAATCAAAAATATGTTTATAGAGACTGGAAAAAACATGATTGGGTTGATTTAAAAAAAGCAATTGCTCAATCTTGTAATGTTTATTTTTGGACAGTTGGTGGAGGATATAAAGATGTAAAGGGTTTAGGAATAGAGAAAATTAAAAAATATTGGTTAGAATTTAATTTAGATAAAAAATTGAATATAGATTTAGGAGGAGAAACAGGCGGAGTTTTGCCTGACCCTGAATGGATGAAAGTTAACAGAGCCAATGACCCATTATGGAAATTGGGGGATACATATAATGTTTCAGTTGGAGAAGGAAATCTTTTATTAACCCCTCTTCAAATTTTAAGTTATATTTCTTCTATTGCCACCAATGGCAAATTAGTGAAACCAATGATTGTTAAAAATATTGTCTCGCCTTTAAATCAAAATATTCTTACTCAAGAACCGAAAATAATAAAATCTATAAATGTCTCGCCAGAAACTCTAAAAATAGTACAGGAGGGACTGCGAGAAGTAATTGTTTCTGGCACGGCTCAACCTCTAAAATATCTGCCGATTGAAGTCGCCGGAAAATCTGGCTCACCAAAATTTTTAACTGGCGGCAAAGAAGGTTACCACGCAATGTTTGTTTCTTATGCTTCCTATGATAATCCTGAAATTGCTTTAATTGTCCTTATTGAACAACCACCGCCAAATACCGGTTCTGCCACCACTTTGGCAATCACGGAAGAAATCTTAAAATGGTATTACGAAAATTCACATCTCTAACTATCTGTCTAGAGATATTCAACTCCCAAAAACTTTGGTAGATAAAATAATTATATGACTCAATATATTACTCCAGAAGCCTATCAAAAATTAAAAAAAGAATTGGAAGAATTAAAAACTGTCAAACGCCAAGAAATCGCTCAAAGAATTAAAGAAGCGAAAGATTTAGGAGACTTATCTGAAAATGCTTCCTACCAAGAAGCAAAAGAAGCGCAATCTAAATTAGAATCGCAAATTTTGGAATTAGAATCCTACCTTAAAACCGTCAGTTTAATCCATCATCCCAAAACTAATAACGACTTGGTAGAAGTTGGCTCAACAGTTTTGGTTCAATCCTTAACTCCGCCCCGGGCCAGAAAAACTTTTATTATTACTGGCTCATTAGAAGCCAATCCTTTAGAGGGCAAAATCTCTAATGAATCGCCTTTAGGCAAAGCCTTTTTAAAAAAGAAAAAAGGGGAAGTTGTAGTTGTCAAAACCCCCAAAGGTGAGGTAAAATATAAGATACTAAAGATAATGTAGTCTGTATTCTGTATATTGTATTCAGTATTCTGATTGAGATAACAATTTAAAATTTAGAGGATTATGAGTTTAACTTTTAACTTATCTTTTGGATCTTTGAGTTTTAATTTTTAATTTTTTATTTATTATTTTTAATTTATTATGTTAGACGACATTATTAAAGAAAGAATCAAAAAATTAGAAGAGTTAGAAAAGAAAGGTATTGACCCTTATCCAGAGTTTTGTTCTCGACAATTCTCTTTAAAGCAGGTTTTAGATAATTTTAATCGCTGGTCAAAAAAGAAAAAGAAAATAAACGTCGCTGGCAGAATTATGGCAAAACGAGGGCATGGGGGAGTAATATTTGCTGATATTAAAGATGAAGAAACAAAACTTCAATTGGTTTTTAAAGAAGATAAATTAGGTAAAGATTCAATTCAGTTTTTTGAAAAATATTTTGATATGGGAGATTTTATTGAAGCAAGCGGCGCGCTCTTTATTACTAAAAGCGGCGAAAAAAGCCTTCTCGTTTCTAATTTCAAACTTTTAGCCAAAAGTTTGCGACCTCTTCCAAAAGTTTGGTACGGTTTAGAGGATATTGAAGAAAGATATCGCCGGCGCTACCTTGATTTGATTTTAAACGATGAAATAAAAAAAAGATTTATTTTACGCTCTAAAATTATTTGCCTTATTCGGGAATTTTTAAATAAAGAAGACTATTTAGAAGTGGAAACTCCTATCTTACAACCTATCTACGGTGGAGCCAATGCCCAGCCTTTTATTACTGAACTTAAAGCGCTAAATACTAAACTTTATTTAAGAATTGCGCCGGAATTATATCTTAAAAGGCTAATAATTGGAGGTTTTAATAAAGTTTACGAAATAGGTAAAAATTTTAGAAATGAAGGAATTGACAGAGAGCATAATCCAGAATTTAGCATGCTCGAACTGTATGCCGCCTATCAAAACGCCAATGATTTAAAGACCCTGATTCAAAAATTAATTACTTTTATTGTAAAAAATTTAAATAAAGATTTGCCCAAACCAATAACTCTACCGAAAAAATGGCAGGAAGTTGACTACGAAAAGTTTCTGTTTCAAAAAACAGGCTTAAAACTTCAAGATTCAAAAGAAGAATGGTTTAAAAAAGCGATAGAATTAAAAGTAGAAGTTGATTCTAAAGAAGAAAAAGAAAAAATTTGGGACGCAATCTTTAAAAAATTTAGAACAGAGATTAAAGGTCCAACTTTCATTGTAAACCATCCGATTGAAATTTCTCCCCTGGCTAAAAAATCAAAAGATATACCAACTAAAGTCAGCCGTTTCCAACTTATTTTCAAAGGGTGGGAAATAGTGAATGCCTTTTCTGAGCTAAATAATCCTTTAGAGCAAAAACAAAGATTTGAAATTCAGGCGCAAAAAAGAACGAAAGGAGATTTAGAAGCCCATCCAAAAGATACGGAATTTATTGAAGCCTTAGAATATGGAATGCCACCGACTGCTGGTTTAGGACTTGGAATAGACAGATTAGTGGCAGTTTTAACCGACGCCCCCTCTTTAAAAGAAGTAATTTTCTTTCCCTTTATGAAACCCCGAAAATAAACTATTAAACCTTTAAACCTTTAAACTATTAAACCTTTAAACCTTTAAACTATTAAACTGTTAATTAACCATTTAATAATGTATCTATGTTAGACATCAAATTTATTCTTCAATATCCAGAAGAAGTTAAAAAAGGAATCAAAAATAAAGGCGTTGACCCTTCTTTGGTGGATGAAGTTTTAAATTTGGATTCAAAAAGAAGAGAATTAATTAAAAAAATTGAAGCTCTAAGAGCAAAAAGAAATATTGCTAATGAAAAATTGCTCAAAGTCCCGAATCAAGAAAAAGAAGAGATTTTAAAAGTCTTAAAAGAGGTTAAAATAGTTTTAAGCCAGCAGGAAAAAGAACTGAAAGAAATTGAAGAGAATTTTAAAAAGAAAATGAGTCTCTTGCCAAATCTGCCGCTTCCAAATGTTCCGATTGGCAAAGATGAAACTGGTAATGTCGTCATAAAAGAAGTTGGCAAAAAGCCAGTTTTTAATTTTCCTCCTAAAGATTATATTCAAATCTCTGAAAACCTCGATATTATTGATGTTAAAAGAGCAGCCAAAACCTCTGGTTCTCGTTTTGGATTTCTCAAAAAAGAAGGAGCGTTACTTGAGATAGGTTTAATTCAATTTGCTATCGAATTACTGTCAAAAAAAGGATTTGAAATAATAATTCCTCCTACTCTTATAAAACCAGAGTTAATGTGGGCAATGGGTTATGTTGATAGAGGCAAAGAAGAAATATATTATTTGGAAAAAGACAATCTGTATTTAATTGGCACGGCAGAACAAATTATTGGTCCCATGTATGCTGGAGAGATATTTAATGAAAATGAACTTCCAAAAAGAATTGCCGCTTTTTCTTCCTGTTATCGCCGAGAAGCAGGTTCTTATGGAAAAGACACAAAAGGGATTTTAAGAGTCCATCAATTTGATAAAGTAGAAATGTTTGTTTTTTCAAAACCAGAAGACTCGATTAACCAACATCAATTTCTTCTTTCTCTTGAAGAAGAAATAATGCAAAAATTAGGTATTCCTTACCGTCTTATTAATATTTGTACTGGCGATTTAGGCGACCCGGCCGCTGCCAAATACGACATTGAAGCTTGGCTACCAGGACAAAATGAGGGAAAAGGGGAATATCGAGAAACCCATTCTACTTCCAATTGCACTGATTTTCAAGCAAGAAGATTAAATACCAAATACAAAACTAAAAATGGCTTGGAATTTGTTCATACTTTAAATGGCACTGCCATTGCCATTGGCAGAACAATTATCGCTATTATTGAAAACTATCAAACCAAAGAAGGTTTTGTTAAGATTCCAAAAGTTTTGTGGAAGTATACCAACGGCGTGAAGATTATCAAAAGGTAAAAATAAAGCCTGAACTAGCTATGAAAGTAAAAAAAAGTCAATGGAAGATTCAAAGACGAAGGCAAAAAATTAAAAATTTTTTTCTTGCTTTAGGAATTATTCTTTTGATTTTTTTAAGTTACTGGCTCATTTTTCTTTCTGATTTTTTTCAAATTAAACAGATTAATATTTTAGACGATTCTTCTTTTCTCCTAGAAGATATCAATCAATATTTCAAACAAAGAAACGCGAAATTTGTTCCTGCCTTTATTTATAAAATTTTCCCTGAATATCAAAAAAACTACCGAAATATGCTTTTGTTTTCCGAGAATGGTCTTGCTCTCTTTTTAAAGCATAAATATCCTGAAATTAATGAAATTACTCTAAATTTATCAAGCACTAATCAGACCCTTCAAATAAAAACAACTCTAAGAGAATCTGAATATATTTTTTGTCAGCAAGAAGGCGCTGAATGTTATTTTGTTGATAAAAATGGTGTCATTTTTGAAAGGGCACCTTCAATTTCCGGTTCCTTAATTAAAAAAATAATTAGTCAAAAAGCCGTAAAATTTCAATTTGGCCAAGTTCTTTTTACTAAAGAATTATGGCAGAAAATTGAGAAATTTTTTCTCTTAACAGCGACTGAGCAATCTCCTGTTCAAATAGAATCAATTTATATAGACCCAGATAATCTTTCCTCTTTAAAAATTAAAACGCGTCAAGGTTGGTTTTTATTCTTTAATCTAAACGACAATTTTGAATATCTTTTAAAAGTAATTCAGGAACTCAAGGAATCAAGAGGAAATAAAGGATTTTCCCAAATAGAATATCTTGATTGCCGCTTCCTCCCAAAAATCTATATTAAATGATATTTTTGTGGTATAATAATTTAGCAATTTAATTCTATGCCTGAAAAAGAAATAAAAATTATTAATGAAAGAGTAGAAGAGAAAAAGGCGCAAATGGAAAAAGTTGGATTGCCAATGCAGCCAGAAGAAGTATTGGTAAAAGAAACCATTGGTGAGAGAATAGAAGAATCCTTAAAAAATTTACCGGCAACTCCTCCTAGTCCGAGTACTCAGTTTTCAGTCCCTCCTTTAATAAAAACAGATGAAAACGAAAACCAACAAAAACTTCATGAGTTGGTAAATCTTGCTTTCAGTGAAAGCATCCCTAAAGCGGTTAATTTGGCGCGCAAAACCGGTAATTTCCACTTAATAGATTCTCTCCATGACCTGTTAGTTTTCACCTTTATAAAGAAAATAAATAAAGAGAAAACAGTATGATTTCATTTCTGATTATTTTAGTTGGAGTAATTCTCTTAATTTTTTTTCTCTCTTATTTTATTAGCCAATTAATTTTTCGTCGCCAAGTAAAAGGTAGTTTAGAATACCGTTTATTTTTAATTAAAGTCCCAAGAGATTTTATTTCTGAAGAACAAAAACAGCAAGCAAAAAACTTTTCATTTTTTGCCAGTTTGTTTGAGCAAATACTCGAGGCCTTTAGCAAATATGAACAGGAATTAATTTTCGAATTGGCCACTCCTTTCGATACTAAAGATATTTGTTTTTATTTCGCTTGCCATCGAAAAGACAGCGATTTTGCTATAAAAAATATTAGCGCTCTTTTTCCTTATATTCAGATAGATGAGGTGACGGAAGATTACACGATTTTTTCTCCCAAAGGGAAAACTGCCGGCGGTTATCTTAAACTTAAAAATTATTATGCTTTGCCAATTAAAACTTTCAAAAATTTTGAACAAGACCCATTGGATTCCATTATTACCGCTTTTACTAAAATAGAAAAAGAAGAAGGCGCAGCAATTCAGATCATTTTAAAACCAGCAGCCGAATCTTGCAAAAAACAACTTGCGGATATCCGTAAATCTCTTTTAGAAGGAAAAGATTTAAAAGAAGCAGTTGCTTTGCCAAAAGACGTAATTTTAAAATCCTTAAAAGAGGCAACCAAGGTAAAAAATAAAGAGCAGGATAAAAATAAAGATATTGCTCCAAAAAAAATAGACGAAAATCTTCTCAAGATAATTGAGGAAAAAAGCCAATATCCACTTTTTTATGCTAATCTTAGGTTGATTACCGCTGCTAAAACCCAAGACCGAGCAAATGATTTATTAGCCCATTTAGAAGGGGCTTTTATGCCTTTAAATAATCCAGTAGGAAACAGTTTTAAACTCATTAAAATCAAATCAAAAAGAATTTTCAAAAAATTTGTCTATCTATTCGCTTTCCGTCTTTTTGAACCAAAAACCAGCGTCATTTTAAATTCTTTGGAAATTGCGACAATTTATCATTTTCCTCATCCTTTTGTTGACAACTCCCAAATTAAATGGCTAAAAGCCAGAAGCGCGCCTGCGCCTCTAAATCTTCCTCAAACCGGAGCCTTATTGGGAATTAATTATTATAGCGGCGAGGAAAAAGAAGTCAGAATTTTAGACGAAGACCGAAGGCGCCATATCTATATTGTTGGACAAACTGGCACAGGTAAAAGCACCTTGTTAAAAAATATGCTAATTGAAGATATCAATGCCAAAAAGGGAGTTTGTTTTATTGACCCTCATGGCGATACCGCAGAAGAAATGCTTGGTTTTATTCCGGAAAATCGGTTTCAGGAAGTAATCTATTTTAATCCTGGTGATTATAAACGTTCTTTTGGTTTAAATATGCTTGATTGGGATAGACGTTTTCCTTTTCAAAAGTCATCTATTTCAAACGAAATGATAGAAATTTTCGATAAACTTTACGATTTAAAAACAACTGGCGGACCAATTTTTGAGCAATATTTTAGAAATGCTCTTCTGCTACTTTTAGATGACCCCAATGAAACTCATACTTTAATAGATTTACCAAGAGTTTTAACTAATCCTGACTATCGAAAAAAACTTTTAGAAACTACTCCTAATCCTTTAACCAAAGAATTTTGGATAAAAGAAGCAGAAAAAGCCGGCGGAGATTTAGCCTTGGCAAATGTTGCTCCCTATATCAACTCAAAACTAAACCCGTTCCTTGCCAATGATTTAGTTAGACCGATTATTGGTCAGATTCATTCTTCAGTTGATTTTAGAAAAATAATGGACGAAGGAAAAATTTTTATTGTTAATCTTTCAAAAGGACTATTAGGCGATATTAACAGTTATCTTTTGGGAATGATAGTTGTTGGGAAACTTTTAATGGCTTCTTTTTCAAGAGTAGATATTCCCGAGGAACAGCGTAAAGACTTTTATCTTTATATTGACGAGTTTCAAAACATTACCACTGACACTGTTGCCACGATTTTTTCTGAAGCCCGTAAATATCGGTTGGATTTAACTGTTGCCAACCAATATCTTGCTCAATTAAAAGAACCAATTTTAAAAGCGGTTTTTGGCAATGTTGGGACTTTAATTTCTTTTAGAGTGGGAAAAGATGATGCCGATATTCTATCAAAATATTTTGACCCAGTTTTTAATGCCTATGATTTAATGAATTTAGACAACTTCAATGCCTATATTAAATTAATGATTCAAAATCAAACTTCCCGCGCTTTTAATATAAAAACTTTAAAATCGCCTCCACCAGATATTCAAAAAATAAACTATTTGAAAGAATTTTCTTCTTTGCAATACACCACTCCTCGTGAAGAGGTAGAAATGGAAATAAGAAAGAGATACGAGGAATAAATAACTCAAAAACCAAATTTTCTATCATTACGACCATAAGCGAAAAACCCGCCTGGCAACGCCTAAAACCGTAGGCAATAGCGGGCAAGTCTTTGAATTTATTTCAAATACTTCCTCTCCAATTATTTCATCACAAATTCCACTAAAAGTAAAGAGAAAGTTTCTAGTTGCTTAATCTATTCTTTTTTGATAAAATTTATAAAGAATCACAAATTTAAATTATTTTACTGTGTCTTATTTGGTTTTATATCGCAAATACCGTCCCCAGTATTTTAAAGAAGTCATCAATCAGAAAAATGTTATTCTAACCCTGGCTAATGCTTTAAAAGAAAGCAAAATTAGCCATGCTTATCTTTTTGCCGGCCCGCGGGGCACGGGAAAAACGACTGTTGCCAGACTCTTGGCAAAAGCTTTAAATTGCAAAAACCGTCAGCCAAACGATTTTGAACCCTGCAATCAATGCGAATCCTGTTTGGCAATAAATAAAGGCAATTCTTTGGATTTAATAGAAATTGACGCCGCTTCAAATAGAGGAATTGAAGACATCAGGGCTTTAAAAGAAAATGTTAAATTTTCGCCAGCAAATTCAAAATACAAAATTTTTATTGTTGATGAAGCTCATCAGATAACCAAAGACGCCTTCAACGCCCTTTTAAAAACTTTAGAAGAGCCACCGCCTTATATTGTTTTTATTTTGGCGACTACTGAGCCGGAAAAATTGCCAGCCACCATCCTCTCGCGAGTAGAACGTTATGATTTTAAAAAATTGAATTTAGTTGATATCATCAATCGTTTGAAATATCTTTGCGAAAAAGAAAATATCAAATACGAAGAAGAAGCCTTAAGACTGATTGCTCTCTATTCTGAAGGGGGATTAAGAGATGCCGAATCTCTGCTAGGGCAAATCTCTTTAATCACTTCAAATAATATTACTAAAGAAAGCGTAGAAGAATTAACTGGCGCGATAAATTTAGAAAAAATTAAGAGATTTATTGATAGTTTAATCAAAAAAGACAAAGGAAAAGCAATTAGTTTTGTTAACGAAATTTATGACCAAGGTTACGAACTGGAAATTTTTAATCGTGAAGTAATCAACTATTTAAGAAAACTTCTTCTTTTAAAAATTTCTCCAAGTTTAGCTTCAATTTTAGAAAAAGAAACCACTGATGAAGAATTATCAACTCTTTTTAAACAAGCCCAACTAATAGAATTACCATATTTGGAAAGATTGCTCAAAAGACTAGTTGAGGTTCAATATCAAATTAAACGCTCTCCAGTAAAGATTCTTCCTTTAGAATTATTTATTAGTGAAGAGTTAATTTAGTAAAAATGCGGGGTAGTGTAACGGTAGCACGTCAGGCTCTGGACCTGAAAATTCTGGTTCGAATCCAGACCCCGCAGCTACCCTCTGCAAAGGCTACAGAATAGGAAACTTATTTGAAAAATCTAACAATTTTTAATATAATTAAATAAATGGTCGAAGATGGGTTCGTCCATCCCACACAATAAAATTAAATTAATAAAATTATGAAAGGGTTTTTTACTAATATAGAAAAGGAGACTTTGGAAAATGAAAATTTTCGCAAAGTTTTATACACCAGCAAACACTCACAATTAGTTTTAATGAGTTTAAAGCCAAAAGAAGAAATTGGAATGGAGGTTCATCCAGAAAATGACCAATTTTTCCGTTTTGAGAAAGGTCTTGGAAAAGTGATTATTGACGGAAACGAATACCAAGTTTCCGATGGCTCAGCAATTGTGGTGCCTGCTGGCGCCCAACATAACGTCATTAATCTTTCCGAAACCGATAGTTTGAAACTATATACTATTTATTCTCCAGCTCATCATAAAGATGGAATTGTCCGCAAAACAAAAGAAGAGGCGATAGCTCAAGAAGCAGAATTTGACGGAATAACAACAGAATAAATAATTTATGATTCTTTCTGACCGCGACATTAAGAAAGTAATTAAAGAAAAAAGATTGATTTTTAAACCGGCTCTATCCAAAGACCAGATAGGGCCGGCTTCAATTGATTTGAAATTGGGTCCAATTTTTAAATCATTTAACATTTCAAAACAGTCAATGATAGATACGAAAAAAGGACTGCCAGACAAATCTTTTATTAACACTCGGAAATTAAAAGACAATGAATCGTTTATTCTGCATCCAACTGATTTTGTTTTAGCTTCAACTAAAGAATATGTTAAAGTCAGCGACGACTTGGTTTTAAAAGTGGAGGGGAAAAGCACCTTGGCTAGAATGGGAATTTTGGTCCATACTGCCGGTTTTGTTGACCCGGGATTTGAAGGAACTTTAACTTTGGAAATTTCCAATCAATCTAATTTGCCAGTTGCCCTGTATCCAGAGATGTATATCTGTCAAATTGCCGTAGAGCTTCTGTCATCTCCTGCAGAAATACCTTATAATAAGCGGAAAAAGTCGCTATATTCGAAAGCCAAAGGGCCAATAGAAAGTAAAACCCAAAACCTATTTGAAAAAAATAAATTTTAGAGTACAATAAGTATAAGAAAAAAATTTCAAATAATAATTAATCATTCCGGGGTAGTTCAGCGGTAGAACGCCTGGCTGTTAACCAGGATGTCCGAGGTTCGAATCCTCGCCCCGGAGCCATCGTGCACGAACAGAGGTTAAAGCCTCTGTTTTGCTTTGATTTATGGGCATTTTCGTCGGTTCTAACCTTTGATATTCGGCTTCCAACGCAGGATAGCCATTTCCGATTGGTTGTAGCCATTCATTAGGTTCAATTATGAGCTTTCCGTCTTTAATTATCGGTGTTTTTCCCAGTGTCATTAAGATTTCTTTTTTCAGTTCTAACCCTGTTTTTCCCATTTCATTGGCTTTAAGAAAAGCAATTCGTGCATAGGTGGCAAAATTAAAGGTTTTTTCAGTTAATTCCAGCCATTTTTCAGCTCGTGTCTCGGTTTGCCGTAGATTTTCCTTCATTTGAGATATTTTAGTTTGTAGTTCGTTTTTTTCTCTGATAAATGTTTCATCATCAATAAGTTGACGGTATCTCATTTTAGTTAATTCATCCAGTTCCTTTTGAGCTTCAACCAAATTTTTGTGTTGCATTTCGTAAATTTTTGTTCTATCTTCAATTTCTTTATCGTTATTTTTATTTAATTCTTCCAATGCCCATTGTAGAAACTCTGGCAAGATAGTGTATTTTTCTATTTCTTTTTCAATCATCAAATCTAAATCTTCTGCTTTGATATTATATCTTTGGTCGCATTTTACTTTTATTGTTCTTCTTGTGCAGTGATAATAAGTATGCTCTCGTATTTCCCCTGACTTTAGAAGTCTTCTTTTTGTTTCAGCAGTATAGAGACAACCGCAAACTCCACACCGAATTAAACCAGTAAAAGCAAAGTCGTGGGTCTTGGGTCTTGGTTTACCTTTTCTTCCAAGAAGCATTTGCACTCGGTCGTATTCTTCAAGTGTAATCATTGGTTCGTGTGCTCCTTGATATTGCACTCCAGCATTTTCGATTATCCCTGCATAAAATAAGTTGGTAAAAATCTTGTAAATTCCGCTTCTTGAAAGAGGACAACCGCCCATTCTTTTGAATTTCCGTGTTCTAAAACCCCATTCATTATTGGCAATATTCAAAATCTTTGGCGGCGTGTAATTTCCTGTTAGCATTAAATCCCACATTTTTCGAATAAGATTAAATCGTTCAGGGTCTTTAACAATTATTTTATTTTCTTTGTCGTTAAGATAGCCAAGCGGTGCTATACCTGTTTGCCAGCCTGCATTTAATTTTTTTAACATTCCTCGCTTGGTATCACGGCTTAAATCAAGAATATACTGGTTAGCCATTCCGCTTTCTACATTAAACAGCAACACATTATCATCAGGCAGATATTGCCGTTCTATGGTCTGGATTGATTTGAGTATCTTTTGTTGCAGAAGCCAGCTTAATTTTCCGCTATCAATAGGATTTCGGGATAATCTGTTCAAGTGCCAGCATAAAATTCCGTCAGCTTCACCGTTTTCAATTTGCTGTATCATCTCATCAAACACAGGACGATTATTTGGTTTCTTAGCTGATTTTGCTTCCGTATAAATTTTCTTAATATCCAAATCCAAATCACGGGCAAGTTGTTTTAGTCGATTAACTTGGTCATCAATGGACTGCACCTGTCGGTCTTCGCTTTCCGATGACTTTCTGGCATAAAGAAAGTATTTAATTTTATTTGCTTCTTGTCTCATATAACTCAAAGGGGCGGTCTGGTAGCCCAGTTGCTTTTCCACGAGGGATTGGCTTCTGGCAAACCGCCCCTTAAAGGGCAGAAGCCGATAAAAAACTCGTGGACTTATTGCAACTTTGGGCTACATCTACATTATAACGCTGTCAAAATTTTAAGCAAGCTCAATAAGGGGATAACTATTTTCCTAATCGCATAACCATTCTTACTAAATCATTATTTAATTTCTCGTTCATTCTGATAACCCGTCTATATTTTCTGGTCATTCTCCCATTATAGTATTTTCTTTTTACTTCTTGTTCTGCTTTTTCTATGTCTGGGTAGGAAACTGAACATCCTCTAAATTTCCCGCCTCTCAACTGGTTGGCGTAGCAAATGTCGCCACAATGTCGACAACCGAACCATTTGCCAATACTGTAAATTACACCAACTCGTCTGCCGCAGTATTGCCCGTTTTTGGATAAAGGGCATACAAACCAATATCTAACACCGCCATAATTGCAGGGAGTGGTTGTAAGCCTGATTTTATAATCCAAATTTTCTTTTTTACCGCTCCATTTGTCAGTGTGCGTGTATTGCAATTTGATATAGTTGCCTTCGTCTCCACCTATGTTTACATTAAAACCGATACTGCTTTCATTTCCACTCAATCCATAAGTCCATTTGATACCGCCATAACGCCACCCTCCATCAAGATAGCCGTGCTTCTTGAGCCAAAAAATACTTAAACTATTGCTCCATTCTGCTTCTTGTTTTGTCATAATTTTTTTCAAAAACCTGCCGAAATCATTAGAGATTATTAAAGGTTATTTTTGAGATTTAGGGTTAAATTTCCGCTTAAATAAGAGGTAATTTGTTTATTTTGATTAACTGGAATAAACTCCACTTTAATTCATCGTTTTTACGAAACGAACCCATTTATTCTTTAACCCCAGAAACATTAACATCAATAGCCAGTGGGGCCGGCGGTTTCTCTCCCGCACGGGCGGCTTGTATTCGTTGTAATTCGTGAAGGGCTTTATAAATACTTTTTTCAAGCATCGTTTCATATCTAAAAAATAAATCAGCATCTCCTTTTATTAGTAAATCATCACCCTCAAAAATCCCCTTAGTTAAAACCTCACCATTTTCAATCTTCAAGAGTCTTCTTAATCTCCAAAAATTAGCCACAATCCTATCTACCAGTAATAACTCAATCTCTGTTTTTGGTTTCATTTCTGTTCGTAATTTCTTGCTGAGTTCAGTAAGTAATTTTTCGTTTTCGCCCTCAAATAACACCTCTTTGCTCAATAGCCCGTGTTTTAAGGCGTTATATTTGCTTATTTCTTTGCCTTCCTCTGTTTTTACCCCGCCGAGTTTGGCATTTTGGCGGTTAGCTTCTATTTGTTGTTGTGTCGTCATAAGTTTGTATGATTTACCCCACCCCTCAACTCACTATTGTTTTTCTCTTTGGAGATAGTGAACGAAGCGGTAGGATAGATTAACATTTTTCTTTTATCGCTTGGGTCTTGCTCTTGCATTATCAAGCCAGCAGTTTCCAGCATTGGAATGATTTGTTGCCGCAACTGCCAATCAGCTATAAATCGTCCATAAACCTGATAATGCTTCTGGATTATGTCTTGGCGGGTCAGCCCCAGCTCCCCAGTGGTTTCTTCAAATCTTTCAGACCTGTTTTTGTTTTTATCACTCCAAGCGGACAAAATAACTTCCTGATAAAAATGATAAATATAGGGCGGCAGGTTAAGTTCTTGACTTTCAGAAATTGCATTCCAAATTTTGAAGGCTTCTTCAATATCCTCATCACTTGCCACAATAACCGAGCCGTCTTTTTTTCTGAACCAAAGATTTAACAAAGCAAAAGATTTTATCAAGGATATGAGCCGCCCGATGTCCCTTGAATGTCTGGGTTTGAGCATTTTGTTTTTCTTGAAAAATCTTTCCTCAATCTTCTCTGGCGAGCCAATTTTAATTTCTTTTATATTTTCCTGCTTTATCGCTCGTATTCTTTCTTTCAAGAGTTTTCTTTCGGAGTTATCATCCAGCCATTTTTGGTAGGTGTCAGCGTCAGTTTCCTTTTTGATTTTTTCGTGGATTGCCTCTCTGATTTTTTCTTGGTTTGTCTCTGGGCTAAGCAATAAAAATCTTGTTGCTTCCTGCTCGTCAATTTTTAGATTGCCTGTGCAGAAAATAACGGCAGGATAACCTCTTAATAGGACATTTTTTGTTTTCAAGCCAAATTTCTGTGTTTTATCAGTGATTTTCAGTGATATTTCTTTTTTGTCGTGAGAAAGCAAGGGTCTTAGTCGTTCCAAGAGTTGGGTGTGTGGCTGGTCAAGAAAAATCAAAACTTTTCTGGACAAATCAACTACGTATCCCTTTCTTTCTTTTTGGTATTCACCAATATCGTGGAAAAAAGCGGTAGGGGAGCAGTAGCCAATTTCAATAGCATCTTCATTTGGGAATAACCGAGCAATTTCAGTGGGGATATATGATTTGCCAGTTGAAGAAGGAGCATTAAAACTGATATTAAATTGCGAATCTTCGGTATAAGCCGAGAGTTCACATAGAAAAGTTATCAGTTTGTTTTCTTCATCTTTTTTAATCGTTAATCCGAGTGTTTCTATCAGTTCTTGCGAGGAGACAGGTTTGAACTGCGAAGCGTCAATTTTTTCTGGATATTCTTTTGCGTATTTGCCAAAAAGGTCGTCGGTGTTGCCGTTTAATTTTATAAAGTAATCAGTTATGTCACCGCTTTCGTCGACTTCCTCTGGCAATGTAATAATGTAAGTTTTATTTCCTTGATTTTCCACCATTTTTGCCACTCGTTCAGCTCCTTTTCTGCCCGCCTCGTCATTATCAAAGCAGATATAAATTTTGTTAACATTTGTTAACCTTTTGCACCACTCTTGCTTAAAGGTCATAGCTCCGTGCGTTGAGGTGATAGCTGGTATTCCTTTTGATAATAAAATCAATCTATCAAATTCGCCTTCGCAGATTACGATTTTGTCGACGGCGGTTTTGAGCGTTTCCCAGTCATAAATCTGGGCTTCAATTCCTCTCGGATAGGTCATTTTTTCATTACCTTCATTCGGGTCTTGTCTTAATTTAAAAAACACAAAATTCCCATCAATATCTTGAATGGGAATGGTAATCCACCATTTGCCGTAAAACTTGCCCCAGCCGAGCTTAAATTCGCTCACAAGAGCGTCTGTAATGCCTCTGGCGTTGAGATATTGGCGAATGTGGTTTGGAATGGCTTGGTGGCAGATTTCTACCAGCAAAGGGTCAAATTTCCGATATTTTCCGATATTTTTCGTGGATTTTCGTGGATTTAGAGCGATATCATCTATGCTGTCTCCAAGATATTCGGCAAGCGTTATAATGTTGCCTTTTGCTCCGCATTTTTTGCAATCGTATTGTCCAGTTTGGGCGTCAAAATAAAGGTGTTTTTCATCACCCTTGCTGTCATCATCGCAGTTGTTAAAGAGGCAACGGGTTATCAATTCTCCGTTTTGCTCTTTGAAAGAAATGCCTTTGCGAGTAAGGTATTCTTTAATAGTAATGGTTTGTAATTCTTGCATAATTTTAATGTTAAGTTTTGTTAGATTTTAAATCACCAGTTTGTCGGCGGCGTTCCTGCAGTTTTTGATATTCGGCTTCAGTCATCGGTTTATAAATCAATTCAACAAGTCGGATGAGTTTCGCACCCTGCTCATACGCTTCCTCTCGGCTAATTTCTTTGCCAAAGCGGTTTTTGTAAAGCGTCTGGTATTTTTTTATTTGCTCATCCGACAGCATAGGTTTATTCCGAGTAAATGCGGTTCTTCAACATTTTCATATTGTCGAAGAACGCCCTCGCTTTAACTTCCAAGCGGTCTGCCCAGTAATCATCAACGACCTTTTCAATACCGACTTCTCGGCGAAAGATGAACTGGACTTTTCGTGGATTGGTTTTGTCTAAAGAGACAAGCTCAAAACCCGCACTTATCAATGCGGCTGAACACCCCAAATCAAAGGTGTAAAAATAGTTTGTCTGGTCATCTAAAGGAATGTATTGATATTCCTCTGGTCGACTCTTTTTTAATGGTTTGGTCATATAATTTTGATTAAGTTAATGATTAAAAGACCTTTGGCGTCTTTTTAGCAAAATAAAAAGACACTCTTATTATTAAGGAGTGCCTTCATTTAATTTTCAGTTATGAATTGATTTTCTTTTTATTCTGTCGGCTTAAAATACCATCCTTCCTCTTTTTGATTAAAAATTACATCTTTTCCGAATTGAATTTTTAGTAAATTGTGAAGCTCGCTAACATACTTGGCAATCGTTGCAAAAGATGTCAGTGTTCTCCTATCTGCCCTGATGATTTCATCTTTTATATCATCAATGGTAAGTAGTCTATTGGGATTTCTCATAAAAAGCCTGCAAAGGTCTTTTAGTTGATTTCTCATTTCTAAAATGTTCTCTCCATACCTTATTGTTCCATCGTTATAGGCTGATAATTTGCAGATTGTAATATCTGCTTTCAGGTCTTTTGTTAATAACAAATTATCTTTTCTGGGCGGGCGTTGCTTCATTTGGCTTTCTCTCCTTATTTTTAATTCTGGCATTTCAACGATTGCAATCGGTATGGGAGATTTTGCCTGCTCGTTATTTAAGGATTTTTCGTCGGTTTTATCTTGTGTTTTTTGCTTACCATTGGTAGCCAATTTTTTTAGTGCAGATATTTTAGATTTGGCGAGATTTGCTTTTATAAAAACATTATCTTTGTCTGTCCATTCCTGCTTATCGTTGTTTAGCTCTTCTATAGCAAAAAATCCTTCTTTTTCCAATGCCAACATTGTCCTTAAAACATTGATATTCGGGTTTTCTATCTCATTAAATTTAATAGTCAATATCTCATTTTCAAATTGGTTGTAGAGGTTTGCGATATAGTTAAGCAAGATTTCCTTTTGCTTTCTGTAGGCATAATAATTGTGAGAAACGCCTCGCAAATAAAAGGGTGTTTCAAGATGTTTGGTATCAGGGTAAAATTCTTTCACCACCTCAATTTTTTCTGAGTTGACTTTATTGGTGATAAACTCACTAATTTCTTCATCAACATTTTTTTTAATCTTTTCTCATCCAATATCTCAATATCAAACCCATCATTAGCTTCTACTTTATGCGGGTTATTGTCCAAATCCCTGATTAAGTTCCAATTAAAGGCGATTTCTTGATGAAATCGGGGGTCGGTTTCAATCAAAATATCCTCTGGGGTAGTGTTAGCACCGAAAGAAATAATATCGGCGGCAAATAAGCCCCAGAGGGAATAACAAATTTGCTTTATTGTATTATTATTAAATGATAATTCGGTTATTGGGTAGGGTAAATCATCTCTCCAATTTTCAATTAAAATTTTCTTTTCCAAATATAAATCTAAATCTAAATCGTCGTCTTGCCTAACTTCTTTATTTATTTCTTTAATTTTGTAATTTTTAAGAGTAAAGCCATCGTATTTTAATAATTTATTAAATTTGTCTTCGTATTTTTTGGCGACTTCCTCATCTCCATTATGCATTAAAGGATGGCTTGCTTCTTCAATAATTTTGAAAAGGATTTCTTGTTTTTTTGGATTTGGCGAAGTGGCAAGTGCCATAAAGACATCATAGACCATTCGCCATTTTGTTTGAGGGTATTCAATGAGTTTTTTATCAACCCCACAATCAGTTAAAAAATTTATGAGATTCGTGCCAGTTTCCAAATTTCCGATTTCTTTAGCAATAAGTTCCAGAGACTTCGGTTTTATAATTGATTGTGGAATCTTAGTTTCTGGGTTAGTAATTGTCATTTGTTATTGCAGATTATTCTTATCTGCTGTATAATAATGGTATCAAATGTTAAGTAAAAAATCAACTGCTTTTTATGGACAAAATAATAGAAAAAATAAACAAATTATCGCTATCCGCCACGATTTTAATAGTGGCCATTATTTTGGGTGGGTTTTATTTTGCAGTTGAATATAACAAACAGCGTTCTATTGGAAAACAACAACAGATAAAAATAGAGCAAGAAAAACAGGCTAAAGAGGAAGCCGAGGTGGCATTAAATACATGCATTGCTACCGCAGTAAGGAATTATCATGATAGATGGTATAGGGAATGTAAGTCACAAGGTGAGCTAACGACCAAGTGTATAGATATTCATGAGTTGTCTTTTGATGAATATCTTGAGAAATATGGGTTGACGGTAGAAGATTATGTTAGGGAGAGACATCTAAAACCCATTGAACCTAATGATTCCACATCTGTTCATTTGTCGCCAGCTCGTCTTGATTATATGGCAAGAGCGGACGATGAATGTTCTTGTCGTTTACTTGTAAGCATAGCGGATAGAATTGACAAAAGTTTAGAAGAAGATAAAGCAGAATGTTTTAAGAGATATCCACAACAATAGACACGATATTATTATATTATACATTAATGTCAGAAACAGCGAAAAACAAAGGAGAAATACCAAAATTACTTACACTTCAAGAGGCGTCTGATATTTTGAAATGCCATCCCAATACTTTACGCCAATGGGACAGAAAAGGTATTTTAGTTGCTGTTCGTTTTGGTGAAAGAAAAGACAGGCGTTATCGCAAAGAGGATATTTTAAAATTATTGAACCAAAAGAAAAGATGACATAAACCATTAACAATTTAATTGCCTAGCCCTCATAGCTGGTCTATGAGATATGGCAGAAAAAACCTACCACAGGATAGAGAGCTCGTCGTCAGAGCACCTGTGGTAGGTCATATCCCGAAGGGGTATGGGTGGTCGCAAGACCATCGCTGGCGGCGAGCTTTGTGGTTTCGCCAGTATGATATTCTTAGTATATCCGAAAATAAGATAGAATAATATAAAATAAGAGAATAAGGGTCGGAAATAAAACTTAAAACTATAAAATTATGCTTAATATAATATTTTTTCTATTTGCGTTTTTTGCCTTTATAGCACTTGTTATAGGCTTGATTAAACCAAACATAGTAATTAAGTGGGGAGACAAGAAAACTAGAAAACACGTAGTTTTAATTTATGGAACTGCTATTCTTGTCTTTTTTGTTTTATCTGTAATTACTTTTTCTCCTATTGAAAAAAAACCATTGGATGAGAACCAAATGGCAACAAAGCCAGAAATTATACCACAACCTACAGAAGAAATTCAGAAACCAGAGGAACAAAGACAAATAGAAACTTCCCAAACTACTATTTCTTCAAATAGCAAAGAAGAACAAAAGTTAGAAATTGGTGATGTGGGAATTATTAATTATCGTGATGATAAAAATGATTGCAGTGGAGATGATTTAGTGATTTTAGGAGTTAGTAGGGAAGCTCAAGAGAAAGTTGATAAGGCTCTTTATGCGAAAGATACCATTGGTATAGCACAATTACTTGCCAACGGAGAAGCATTTGCGGTGGATATATGCACAAAAGCAAAAATTATTGATAGTGCAGTAGCTCTTCGAGAAGTTCGTATTTTAGAAGGGAAAAATATGGGTAAATCAGGGTGGTTGCCATACGAGTGGATACGATAATTGGTTTCAGCCATTAATGTTAGTCGGATTGATATTTAAGATGTGAATTCTAAAATCGTTTTTTATTAAATATTCGTGAGTAAATTTAAAAAGTGAAAATTAATTATGTGGTTCATGATTAAATCAATTAGAGAAGAACTCAAAGAAGATTTTAAAACATTATCTCATCCAGTTAAAGAATTGAAAAAAGAATTTGCGGACTTAAAGAAATTATTACTCGATACTGTCTCATTTTTAGGATGTATTTTATTATTTATAATACCGATTGCTAGTATAATTTTGTTTTTGTATTTTTTGCGTTGGTTAATTCATTGGTTGATATATTAAAAATTGTGTAGTTTTTAGGATTATCCTATTCATAGATACCACATCTTATTATTTTACTTCTAATTAAATATAGTGAGTAGCAGGGTAGGGTAAGTTTATGTGTTAGCGTATTCTCTTAAATCTGGGATGTAAATATACTCGGTTTGTCGTTCAATTATTGTTCTAACGTTTTCTACAATGTGGAGCTAATTTCAAAAAGCCTCTATTTATGAGGCTTTTTTGTTTCTCTTGACACGTGTGGTATAATATATAAGGTCGACAATAAGATAATTTTCTTTAATTTATTAAATAACTAAATTAAGCTTTATATAGGCAAAATTACTAGAATTATTAACATCTTTTTAGTGGCAATATTTGTTTTTTCTTGTTTTGAACTCCCATTTCTTGTTTTGAACTCCCAGCAGAGGCCATAGTAAGAGTCAATGATTATTACAAGAAAAGTGGAGTGTATGTGATGCCTTATTACCGTACCTCACCAAATTCTTTCAAATTTGATAACTGGTCTACGAAAGGCAATTACAACCCTCTTACTGGTAAAAAAGGTTATACCAATCCTTATACAATCAGATACTTTAGATAGAGATAGTGAGATGGATTCATTTGGCAGTTATAAAAATATAGTATAGAATATCAATTGTAGTTAGTATCTATTAAAAACAGTGGGGAATTCTTTCAAAAATAAGGATTCTTCGTGTAGTGTAAATTTAGTTCAAGATAACGAACCATACTATTTTTTGGTATATCTGATATAATTAAGTTGCAATTAAAAACGAATAAAATGCAAGATATTAAATCAATATTAGATAAGTTTATATTTCAGGCTCAAACTAGCGATTTAAAGAGCAGTGATTATCCAAAAGAATATAGCGATTTGAAAATGAAGGTTTCTTTTGGGATGGGAGCACCTGCACGAGTACCTTGGATTGCTTTTATTGCTCCTGATATGCAGGTTAGTAAAGGGTTTTACCCAGTTTATTTATATTATAAAAGTTTTAATACTTTGATTCTGGCATATGGTGTTAGCGAAACATCAGAATTTGAAAGAACTTGGCCGGCTGAAGTAATGAATTCAGCGCCAACTATTTCTTCATTTTTTGATAAGGAGGTCCCTCGGTATGGGGATTCTTTTGTATTTAAGGCTTATAAAGTAATAATAGAAAATAATACAATTAATTACTCGTATCCTAACGGCGAATTTGTATCTGGTCAAGATTTACAAGCTGATTTACAAACAATCATGGATTATTATAAAAAAATTGTGTCGATTGAGATTAGAAAAGAAGATTCTATCTTTAGCCACGGTATATTTTATTTAGAGAAGCAGCTAGAAGATTTTATTATTCAAAATTGGGATAAAACTGAATTAGGTAAAAGATTCGATTTAATAGTCGAAGGCGGTGAATTATTAAGCCAACAATATCAAACAGATATTGGGCAGATAGATATTTTGGCTAAGGATAAGACAACTCATTCTTTTGTAGTTATTGAATTAAAAAAGGATAAAAGTAGTGATGATACTATTGGTCAAATTACACGTTATATGGGATGGATTAAAGAAAAGAAAAAAGATTCTAATGTAAAAGGTGTTATAATTGCCGCCAATCCTGATAAGAAACTGTATTACGCTACCAAAGTAGTATCAAATATAGAAGTTTTCTTATACGAAGTAGACTTTAAACTTAAAAAATTTGAGGAAGTTTAATGAGACACATCATAAATTTATTTTGGTTAGTATTTTGATAAAACAAATTAATTGAAAATATATTATCATATAATGTATTTACCAAGCAAAAGATTCATAAGAGACGAAAATCACAACACGATTAAAGAAATAAGTTTAGTTATTCTTGCTTGGGTATTTGTTGGGATTCTTATTTACATTTTCTTAAATATATCCAATACCTTAAAACTATTATGTGTCCTTTTAATTCCTCTTTGGTTCTTGATGAAAACATTATATGAAAATTAAAGATTTTCATTTATTACCTAGTCATTATCTAGGAGGTTCAATTGTTTCCGTATTTGATATTATTTCTTGGGCAGATTGAGTATTAGAAGGTATTGATAATGATAAAATGATATTGAAAGTTAGAAAAGGAATAAGAGGTGCCGGTCAAACATCACAAACATATTTTAGACGAAATGCATATAATAAATTATCTAACAAAGACAAGTCTAAAATAGATGCTATTTTTAAAGAACATATTGGTGATACCGTAGAAACAATTATGGAGTTGGATTTTTTTAAATAATAAGGTCTTAAACTGAATACTTTCAATTTTCGAAAGTGCTAATATTAGCATGTTTCAAAAAAATAACTCGGATGAGATTAAGGAATTAGAAGAACTCTATCAGAGACGCCAAATTGTTGATAATTTTATAAAAAAGATAAGAGAGCAGACAGAGAAGAATAAAATACCGCCTTTATACATAGCATTATTTGTAATATTAGTAGCAAAATTAGAATTCCTTTTGAAAGATTTATTAGCATGGTTGGATTTGTATTATTGCCAGAAGTGTGATTATCAAGAATATGAAGATAAAACATTGGGGGAAGTTATTAAACTATATCAGAAACCTGCCTTCCAAACGCAAATTAAGAATCTTAAAGATAAGGTACAGCCTGGTTTATACGCAAAGTTGTTTGAAATGTTTTTAAACAAATCGAATAATTCAAAAAGCCTCTTTGTTGAAGATTGCCTTAAGATTAATAATCTAAGGAATAATTTATATCATTCTAATTTATTAGCAGGGGAGAATAATCACAAAAATAATAAGAATCTACAGCAAATTATAAAAGAAATTAAGCAATATGTAAGCCCATTTAAAGAATCGTATTTCAAAAAAGAGCTAGAAAAAAAATTAATTACTTCAAATGATATTAATGATATTTCTAATGACATTCAATCGGGATTGTTAGATTATTTAATTCAAATCATCAAAGAAATAGAGACCATAATATTAAGAGAAAGAAAACACTGAAAAATCGTAATGGTGAAATCATAAATACTTTTCGAGAAGAATCAAAACTTTCGAGTCATAATGAGAGATAATAATTAAACAGCATGACAATTGAGGGATTTATCTTAATTATCTTTGCCGGCTTATTGGCTTTGATAGCTTTTATTCTGATTAGAAAATATAGACCATATTTATTCAAAGATGCTTTCTTCTTTTTTGGAATAGGTGTTTTAATTACTCCTTTAGCATGGCTAGTTGAGGATAGTTACCTTCATTTTTTTGGCATAGACATAAGCCAAAAACTAATATTTATTCAATTGGTATTGGCTTATGGAGGTATGGCTCTTATTGAAGAACTGGCTAAATTTTTGAGTTTCTATTTTGGTTTGAAATTTAAAAAAAGAGATTACCAGGCAATTGATTTAATCCTTCTTTTAGTCGTTTTAGCGATAGGGTTTACGATAGTAGAAAACATTTTATTTGTTTATCAAGGAGTTCAAACTACCCAAGCATTATTACCTATTTTAGAAACATTAGTTTTCAGATATTTTGGATCAAATCTTATTCATGTTTTATGCGCCTTAATTATGGGGTTACTTTTTGTAAATAGTATCCAATCAGGATACAATTACCCATTGTTTTTGGGCTATCTTTTAGCGGTATTAGCGCATTTTCTATTTAATCTTTTTATTATAAACTCGGGTGGATTAATGATAGTGGGTGAGTCGATTATTATAGTAGGACTTATCATATTTGTTATCTTTAAAATCCGTCATAATTACAATATCCATCAAATAGTTTCTCTGGAGAACATTCAGAAAATCAGCATTAAATTTTTAATAATTATTCTTTGTGGTGTAGTAATTGTTTCAGTTATTACTTTCACTCTTTCATTATTAGACATTCATTTATTCAGCATCAAATTTTTAAATTTAACATTCTGTAACGGTTCTCTTCAATTAAGATGTCCTGAAGGAACAATTTCATATTGTCCTGAAAAAGGCGTACCACTATGCTGTGATTCTAACCAATCGCTGGCTTTAGATACTCAAGGTTATGGAAGGTGTTGCAAGAAAGAAAATATCTGCAATAATCTGTGCTATACTCCATGCAATACAGGTTTAGTGTTTTTATGTGATAAAAAATCCGGCGGTGTTTGTTGTAAAGAAAATCAGAAAATAGCAACAGGACAAAATGGCATTGCCAAGTGTTGCGATGAAAAATATATTTGTAATGGTCAATGTTTTACTTGCGAGGGGAGTAGGTTAAAGTTTATTTGTGATAAAAAGGCAGGAGGATTTTGCTGTCTAAATGACCAAGAACTTATGTTAAGCAAAGATGGTTCCTATAGTTGCTGTAATCCAAAGTATATGTGTAATGGTTTCTGTTATTCTTCCTGTGTTGATAATCAGAAATTTATTTGTGATAAAGAATTTGGTGGTTACTGTTGCGGTATTAATCAAAGTTTAGCTCTGGATAATACAAAGAAAAACAAAATGTGTTGTGATAAGGAGTATATTTGTAACGGTTTATGTTATACAATTTGTCCTGGCGGTCAGCACCCTGTTTGTGACCCTATCAAAGGCGGTCTATGCACTCCCTAAAAGAAATTTACGCTATTTATGGGATGTCGTTTAAATTCAAGATAGTTAGTATTTTACAAGAAATACTTCTAACCAATTGAAAACACTTTTTCATTGTCAATATAGTGAGTAGCAGAGTAGGGTAAATTTATGCGTTAGCATATTCTCTAAACTCTGGGATGTAAATATACTCAGTTTGTCGTTCAATTATTATTCTAACATTGTTCACAATGTGGAGCAAAAATCCAAACTTTTTTCGCGAAAATTAGAACACTAAATTTTGACGCCCGTCTCACCATCACTATTTGGTACTCGCTCTGACAACAGTCTTGTTTTTTAGTTAATAGTTTGAAAAAGCTTTAGTTTCTTGAAGTTTTTTGTTATAATAAATAGTAAGTAGCAAGAAGAATAAATTTATAAAAATCAAAACCTATGAAAGAAAAAAATAAAACTAGAGAAATCACAATCAATGATATTCAGAAATGGGAAAGATCGTTTACTAAAAGAAAGGGGATTGCCCAAGATGAAGATACTGCTATTAAGATTGCTGTTTTTAAATTAACAGAAGAAGTTGGAGAAGTCGCGAAAGCTATATTAGAAGAGCAATGGAATGAAGTTCCAGCTGAAATTTCCGATGTTATTGTTTTTGCTTGCAAAATAGCAAATATAGCAGAAAAATTTCATAAATCCGAAAAACTTAACAAGGTGTTACAAAAAAAATTAAATTATTGTGAAACTAGAAAATACAATGTAAAAATCAAAAAATTCGATAAACCCAAAAATGAAGAATTTAAATAATAATTATAAAAAAATTATTAGCCAATTAACAAAAGTAAAAAATATAAAGAAGATGCCACTATTGGTGATGATAGTGGGAGAGTCAGGTGCTGGAAAAAGTACATTCTGCAAACTAATGCAATGCAAATCAAATTGGTATATTTCAAGTAAACCATTAGAAGAAATATTGGAAAAACAAAATAGACCGATTAACCATGACACAATTCATAAACTTGCTAATGACTTATATTCTCAAAATCCAAATTGGCAAGTAGATAAAATATTAGATGCAATGGAAGGAAAAAAATTCTTATTATTAGATGGTCCAAGAAGAATTAAAGAAGTAGAAGAATTATTAAAAAAACATTCTGCTACCTTAATTATTAGAATTAAAACAAGTCAAAATAACCGTTTTAAACGATTAAAAACAAGAGATAATATAGAAAAAGATAGTTTTAAAAGAATTATAAAAGATGAAAATGACCAAATGGAATTAAATGAAATTCTTAAAAAAGCATCAATAACCATAACTAATGACGGAAATTTAGAAGAATTTAAAAAACAAGTCAAGGAATTAAAAAATTTTATATTAAATTTTGAAAAATATTTATGAAGATAGAAGCGTCACATTACGATACAACCGAATGGAAACCAAAACAGATTAAGGCAGGTACAATATTAAATAAAGTTGGCAAGACCAAAAAAATAAAAGTAGGTAAAAAAAGAGAAATAATTTTAAAATCTCCTTGCAGAATAGATGTTGGATTGCTTGATTACTCGGCATTAAAATTTACAGATAATAACGATTACAAAGCCGGCGAAATGTCCTTTGCTTGCAATATGTACACTTATGTTAAATTAAAATTAATACAAAATTCTAAAATAATAATAAAAAGCGACAGACAAGTTTTTGTTAAACATTATGCCTTACTTCTAAAAAATTCTACTGATTACAATGGAGGATTTGAAATAGAAACTAAATCTCATTCCTATAGGCACATAGGCTTTGGGTCAAGTGCAGTAATGGCGGAAAGTGTAGCTTATGCTATCAATGAATTATTTGGTCGACCATTTTCTTTTAGAGAATTAAGAAGATTAATTGCATATAATTTTGTTGAAGAAAGTGACATCAATAAAAATAAACTATTTCCTGGAGCTTCCACTGGTGGTTCTTTTAATACAATAAAAAATGGTGGTTTTGTAATTACATCTTCAGAGTGTGAAGAGATTTTTCACAGCAACATTCCAGAAAATATGCGGTTTATAGTTGGAACACCTAAAAAAGTAAATGTAGCTGGTCCAGAAAAATCAGAAACCGATGTGAATGTGATGAGCTGGGAAAGACACAATGAAAGAATCAATGCTGCCAAGACAAGTTTATGGGTTTTAATGGAAATAATGCCGTATTGGGTAAAAGGTGATTATAAAAAGGTTGGTGAAGCTTTTTATAACTATACATTGTTTGGAGGTAAGAGTATGCAGATGTTATTCTATAGGTGTGATTTACAAGGAACCTTGTTTCGATTAAAAGAGGCTGGTCTTGAAGGAGGATGGATGACTTCTGCTGGTCCAAGTCTAGTTGCCTTTACACAAGACAAAATGAAAGAAGAAAAAGCAATTAAAATTTTAAAACAAAGAGATTGTAATGTAATAGTTGTAAAACCAGATAATAAGGGAATAATTGAAGTTAATTCATTTTGATAAGAATTTAAAATTTATTGCTAAAATAATATTATAGCCAAACAAAAATTCGATAGTTTTTTATCAGGGTAGATAAACAATTTAAAAAGTTATTAGTCAGCATATTCTCTTAAATCCGGGATATAAATATACTCAGTTTGTCGTTCTATGATTGTTCTAACATTGTTCACAATGTGAAGCTGGTGTGCACTATGTAGGGTTCACGACCCTAAACCCAAAGCGGTGTAGTGCCTTTAAAAAATCGTCTTAGTGGCGATTTTTTGATATAATAATTTATATGTTCGTGATCACAAAATATCCATATTTATATTGACTAAATTTGTTAATTAAAGGTTAGAAGATGTTCAAATTCTAACCTATATGGCATAATAGGTATAATAATAAAATTTATACTATGTCTAAGGAGAATCCTTATAATCAATCTAAATTCGCTGATGAAAATTCATCATTAGAAAATATCTCCACTTCAAAAGATGAAGCAGCCCAGATTACAAGTGATCTGGAGAAGAATAAAGTTAGCAGGCTTGGTCAAGAAAAAGAACAAAAAGATGATAAGAATATAGAAACGATGGAGTTAAAAGAGTATCTAAATAAAAAAGTGTATCCCTTTTTTCATATAACAGAAGAAGATGAAAGAATTCAAATAGAACAAATTGAGAATGATCCTGAAATCAAATCTCAAAATATCCGAAATATTATGAAGAACTCATTTTTAAATACTAGACGATATATAGAAAGACGTTTTCAGCTAAAAGAAGCCAGTCTGCATAATAAATGGTCTTGGGAACAGATCTGGTCTGTTATTAAAAATTATTATGAAGATAAAATTAAAGATAGCTGTTTTGTTAAAAGGAATATGAAACTTAAAGATTTAGAGAATATTTTAAATGAAGGTTTTCTGCTGCCTTCTTCTAGTATTGCAGAGAAGAATTCTACTTTTCCTCAAAGATTCGAAGATTTAAAGTCAACAGAGCGATTTCTTGGATTTAACGAAGATGAACAGATTGGGCATTATACCTTTCGGTCGAATAAATATGATCTTGATAAGCTATGTACTGACGGTCCTTATCTTTACGGCTTACTAGAAGTTTCTATTAAACCAAATATGGTAGAAAAACGTAGTAGTTGCACGAATTTCGATACTGGAGTGATAGTAGATAATATTAGTTATGATGTAGATAAATATAATGTTGATTATTTTGTAAAAAAAAGTAATTATGGATATCTTCACTTTTCTTTAATACACGCCCCTATAGTAAGAACATTTGAGGATATAACTTATCATTTTAATAGTATTATTTCTAATAAAGATTTTACCCAACTAGAAAAGATAAGCGCCTTTGAAGCTTTAGAAGTTCAAATTATAGGTAAAATAGATTTGGCTAAGGAGGTAGAAAAAATTGATTTTCTTACACCTCGCGATTGGGAAGAAATGGAGAACATTTTACATGCTATCCATACCATCTATACTAAATATCCCCAATACTGGCATCTAGTAGATGAAGGATGGAAAAAGATATATGCTACAGAATACTCAAAATAGAGAAATTTTTACCACCAAGTTATAAGGTAATCCAGTATTCAGAACCCTGAAAGAAGGTATAATATATACTAAAGGTCGAAAATCTAAAACATAATACAAACAAATATGGACCAAAATAAACCTTCAAAAAGTATAACCTGGATAGTGGCAACTATTTGGGCAAATATAATTATAGTCAGTATTATTTTTGCAGTTATTATTTCTATCATATCCTTTCTTCTGGTAAGCAACGGAGCAGGAATATTACTAGACACATTATACCTGAAAGGTAATATATCAGAATGGATACCTTATCTTTTGGTCCTTATTTCAGAATTTTTTGGCATTTGGTTAGGTATAAGAACTGTTTTAAAGCGCAGTTCTGTTAAGCACGAAGATCACATAACTATTAGTATTATTACTGGTTTAGTAGCTCCAATAATCGCCATTATTACAATCCCCATTGTTCGGATTATATCTTTATTTATCTTGCCTTATCATTTCTCAGGCATTTTATATTTTTTTGCTAATTGTCTCAGATTTTCATTTATCTGGATTCCAAAATCTTATTATAACTTCACTTTCACTTTCAGCCAAATACTTCAATTATTATTTAGTGCTGCCTATATCGGTTTAATTACTTATTATTGGTTGAAGAAATTAAATCATTAGAGTTAGCAGAATAACTAAGGCTTGTGGCTATATATTTAGTTAAGGTTTTAGTACTCCTTACAGGTTCTAATATTATCCAAGGCAGGGAACTAATCTAAAAATTGGGAGGCTTTTTTAATTCTCTTGACACGTGTGGTATAATAGATAATTAAATAATATCCTATATATCTATGTCTAAAAAAATAATCATTCCAATAATAGTAGTTATGGTGGGAGGATATTTAGTTTATCACCCTCAAAAAGGAATCAAGCAATCAACGGAAACGCAGAAGTTTACTCTAGATGCTAAAAATTGCACTTATCTCATTGAAGGTCAAAATATTACTTTAATAAATGGATATTCAGAAGAAGAAATTGCTTCTGGCTCTGCCTCAAAAATAATTACTAAATATTTTGGTAATGAGGCAGCAGGAGATTTTAATAACGATGGTTTTTCTGATGTAGCCTTTCTTTTAACGCAGGAGACTGGTGGGAGTGGTACTTTTTACTATGTAGCAGCTGCCTTAGGGAGTGAGAATAAATGTCTTGGCACTAATGCTATTTTTCTTGGCGACCGAATTGCTCCCCAAACAATCAATTTCCAAAATGGCGAAATAATTGTCAACTATGCAGATAGAAATCCAGACGAACCAATGACAGCGTCTCCGTCAGTTGGGGTTTCAAAATACTTTCATATAAACGAAGGTCAGTTAGTTGAAATTCAAAAATAAAATTATAGTTGAGGAGATAAGTCAGGAATGAAAATTGCTTTTCTGTTCGTGATAAACCAGCTTATGACTGCCTAAACCCCTGTGAGCCGTGCACCACGTAGGGCGCACGGTCATGAACCCAACGTGGTTTATGGCCTACCCCTATGTGATAATTAATTAGCTCCACTGTTTAATGTTTTACGTTTATATTAAAAGATAGAAAACTTTACATCGGTTATAGTACAGATTTAAGAAAGAGATTGAAAGATCATAATTCTGGCGGTACCAAAAGTACAAAAATACGAAGGCCATTTAAATTAATCTATTACGAAGCTCATCTTTCTGAAAAAGAGGCAAGAAGAAGAGAAAAATATTTTAAGACAGCCAAGGGTAAAAGCACTTTACGGCAGATGTTAAGAGAATCCTTATCTTAAAAAGCCTCTATTTATGAGGCTTTTTTGATTCCTCTTGACACGTGTGGTATAATATATATTAGTAATAAACTTATGAAAAACTTTTTTGAGAAAAATAAAACATTGTAGCCATAATTAAATACAGGGAAAGCATGACAAGTGCATATTTTCTTTCAATCTTATTTGCTGTAATACCATCTCTAATAGCTTTTTTTCTAATTAAAAAATATAAGCCTTATTTATTCAAAGAAGCTTTATTCTTTTTTGGAATAGGTGTTTTGATTACTCCTCTAGTATGGCTAGGTGGGACTGGTTACGCTTATTTTCTTGGCATAGACGAAAACCGAAAACTAACATTTATTCAGTCGGTATTGGTTTACGGAGGTATTGCCTTTATTGAAGAACTGGCTAAATTTTTGAGTTTCTATTTTGGTTTGAAATTTAAAAAAAGAGATTACCGGGCAATTGATTTAATCCTGCTTTTGGTCATTTTAGCAATAGGGTTTGCGATAGTAGAAAACATTTTAGTTGTTGATCAAGGAATTAATGCTGGTCAAGCTTTATCAGATGTTATATTAACCATATTTCTGAGATATGGAGCAAATTTTATGCATATCTTATGCGCCTTAATTATAGGGTTACTTTTTGTAAATAGTATTCAATCAGGATACAATTATCTATTGTTTTTAGGCTATCTTTTAGCGGTATTAGTGCATTTTCTATTTAATCTTCTTATTATTAACGTGGGTGGATTAATATATGTGGGTGAGTCGATTATTATAGTAGAACTTAGCATATTTGTTATCTTTAAAATCCGCCATAATCCTAATATCCATCAGATAGTCTCTCTGGAGAACATTCAGAAAATTAGCATTAAATTTTTAATAATTATTCTTTGCGGTGTAGTAATTGCTTCAGTTATTACTTTCACTCTTTCATTATTAGACATTCATTTATTCAGCATCAAATTTTTAAATTTAACATTCTGTAATGGCTCTCTTCAATTAAGATGTCCTGAAGGGACAATCTCATATTGTCCCGAAAAAGGCATGCCACTATGCTGTGATTCTAACCAATCGCTGGCTTTAGGTGCTGACGGCTATGAGATGTGTTGCAATAAAGAAAATATATGCAATAACGTATGCTATTCTAGTTGTGATGAGGGTTTAGTATTTTTATGTGATGAAAAATCCGGCGGTATCTGTTGTAAAGAAAATCAGAAAATAGTAACAGGAAAAAATGGCATAGCCATGTGCTGCGATGAAAAATATATTTGTAATGGTCAATGTTTTACTTGCGGGGGGAATAGGTTAAAGTTTATCTGTGATAAAGAATTTGGTGGTTACTGTTGCGGTATTAATCAAAGTTTAGCTCTTGATAACACCAAGAAGAATAAAATGTGTTGCGATATAAACTATATTTGTAATGGCCTGTGTTATTCTTGTACCGATATTAATGCAGAATTTATTTGCAATAGGGAAGGGGGATTCTGTTGCCAGCCCGGTCAGAAATTGGCATTAGCCACTGATGGCAAAAGCATGTGTTGCGATAAGGATTATATTTGTAATGGTTTATGTTATACAATTTGTCCTGGCGGTCAGCACCCTGTTTGTGACCCTATCAAAGGCGGTCTATGCACCCCTTAAAAGAAATTTACGCTGTTTATGGGATGTCGTTTAGATTCAAGATAGTTAGTATTTTACAAAAAATACTTCTAACCGATTGAAAACACTTTTTTTATTTTAAATATAGTGAGTAGCAGGGGAGGGTAAATTTATGTGTTAGTATTTTCTCTCAAATCTGGGATATAAATATACTCAGTTTGTCGTTCAATTATTGCACTAACATTGTTTACAATTCGAAGCCAGCGTGTACAAACAGAGGTTGAAATCTCTGTTTGTACTTGATATTTTAGTGATATTGTTTAATAACAAAAATATCACTAAAATATAATATAATAAAAGGTCGATTAATCTATATCAATTTTATATGACTAAAAAAACTTTAATTATAATATTAATTGTGGCTGTAGTTATAATTAGCATAGGTCTATATTTTCAAAATCAAAGGAATAGTAATATAGTGTCACCGGAGCAAGGCAAAGAAATAAAAACAGAAGGAGTCAATCAATATAGGAATTTATTATTGGGGATTGAATTTGATTATCCTAAAAATTTCATTCCTTACCTTAGAGATAATGAATATTTAGGCGATCAACCGTCGCGTTTTGTGGCTGGTAAAGATTCATATGCTTTATTAGACGAAAATTCTTATTTCGTAATAACTCTTAATGGCGTTAGGGGTTATTATGATTGTCCTTCTCTAGAAAATTCAAAAATGTCTTACTCTGGTTCATATGAAGATATCCAAAAATTCATTCAAGAAGGCAAGCCAATCAAATTAGAGAATTGCAAAGAAATTATTCAAACTATAGACCAAATTGCTAAAAACTCTGCTTATCACAAATTACTGCCTTTTGGGGAAAATCCAACTATAAACAAATTAGAAATTGAAGCGCAAGAAGCAAGACTTATAATTCCATCTGACACTGGTATTAATGAAACAGAATTAATCGTAAGGCTAAAAAATCCTGTTTTGTTTAATAATAATTATTGGACTTTTCTTATTATCCACGTGAGCCAAGATATAGACGGAGAAGTAATAAAAATGATTTCAAAATCATTGCATTTTATTTAGATTTTGTTTAGTTTGCGCGCCGATTTAATTCCTGATAGAAAACTATAAAAGTTGTATTATTTTTTATGGTGAAAAATAATATTCTATATTTAATATGAAATTTGAAAATTTACTTAATCTTTATAAAGAAAAGAAAAAGCAATATGGCATTGAGGTTTCTAAGCATATTTCAGAATTATTGAGTGAAGCAAAAGAGTTGCATAAAAAAAATTGGCTTAAATCTCCTATGCCAAATAAAGACCACGAGCAATCTTGGTGAGCATTTAAAGGTAAAAACTTAGAGAAATTAGTTCTTTATATCATCAAAGACGAAGTAGAGAATTTAAGATTAAAAGTACTTGATGGAAATATATTAGAGAGAACCAATAACAAAAATCTTTCAGAAGGACTGATAAAGGTAAAGAAAAACCTTTTGGTAGATTATGATGAATTCAGGAGCCAGTAAGGAAGTTTTGCAAAATTAGCATTCCACTCCGCCGCTTCGCGGCTCGAGGGTGAAATAGCCCCAATTTAGGAAAAATTCTCAAAATCCACTATTCAACAATGCCAAAAGTCGATGGAGTGACTAAAATTTAATATGGAGGATAAAAAATATGGACGAGCAGATGGCAACATAAATTTCTCCTTAATTTTGTTCGCCAAAATTTATTCCATAAACTAAACACCAACCCTTACTTTGTTTTCCACTTATTCTCGCTTGTCCTTCAAGAATAGGGGAGTAATAATTAGGAAATAATTGAGCAATAGCAGCTATTCGGGCAACTAAATCATATTCCTTTATCCAACCTAAAACAGTATTTCTTACTTGGGTAAAAATCTTCTTCGCCTTTTGATCATTAACTAAACTTGAACCAAATTCGAGCCGCAAAACTTTCAAATTTTTATCGAAAACACTGGTAACTAATTTCTCTTTTTTGGTTGTAGCGAATTCTCGTAACTTAATAGTATGTGGCAACATCTGTAAAATCAATTGGCCATCGCTGGTAGCTATCAATGACCAAACACAATGTTCATCATTAAATTCTAGATTAAGCTTATTTTTAGGCAAAGCGCCAATTAAGACTTCCGTGACTTGGCTTCCTTCTATTGGTTCAATTAGTCTATCATAAGGACTGACTCCGTTTTTATCTTTCTTAAATAAATTTTTTATTTCCTCAAGCGAGGAAATTGCTATCCATCTTCCTCTGCCAGGTAAGTCTGGATGAATACAGGTACGAATCGAAGCATCGTAACCATCGTTAATATTTTTTTCAAGTCTCGTTATTATTTCTTCAACTTTATTAGGTGACATTATAGAATAGTCTTCCCTTATTTCTGCGGGAATTAATGCATTTACAATAGTTATCTCTTTTGCTTTAGAAGATTTAAATAAGCCAATCTCCCTCGCTTTTTCCGCGGCTACAAATTGAGCAACCTTTTCTATTCCCTTTCTATCTAAAATCCAATACCAAGGGTTTCGCTTTCGCTCTTCTGACCACCTTTTTACTATTTGTCTTTCATCTTGGGTTAACATTGCATTTTTTTCTTCCAGTGGTATCAAACCTCTAAATACTCTTACTTTTTCTCTTCCGATTGCTTCTACAGTACAAATCTTTTCAGCAATTTCAGCAGGCGCCTCAGGAGCACCTATAATAACTGGAATGTTAAATCGCTGAAGCGCCCTTGTCAGATGAGAGCCTAGACTACCGGTAGAAGTAATAATGGCTTTTAGTAAAGAAGAACATTGAAGAAGTTTGGAAGTATCGTCTAAACTTAAAGGACCCCAATAGATAAATTCATTTCTGTCACTCCATACATCTTTTAAAGAAGTAATCACTCGGTAGCCATAAGCAACACCAGGAGAGATACCCCACCCTTCTCGGCACAAAACCCTTCCCTCTTTTTCGGCTTTTTGCGCCTCTATTTCATTTAGAGATGGTTGTAAGAGTTGCTGTAATTCAGAAGAAGTCATCTGTGATATTGCTTCTTTTTCAGGAAGTAGCCCTTTTTTTATTTGCTCAATAAGAAATCTTAGTTTCGCCAAAGGCGAAAGAGGAAGTTCCCGCAATTGTAGACACCATACAGTATCGCCATCATAAGAAAACTCAAGCTCCTGAGGAAGGGGACAATGCTGGCTAATGGTACCAAAAATTTCTTCTAGTTGGCTTTTCATTGGAGAATCTGGAAGCTCGGCAAGGGATTGTGACTCCCGCGTCCCATCACCAACAACAGCCATTCCTTGCTTTCCAGGGGCATAAATAATCAAAGGCCCCCCAATCAAGTCAGACGGATCGTGGGTAAGCAAAACACCAGCGCCAGCCTTTTCAGCATCTCGATTGGTAAAAATCATTTGTTGGATGATACAAGCTGTACCCCAATTTTCGGGAATTCCTAATTCTTCCCGCCATCTTCTTGTTCTTTCACTCTCCCAAGATCCAAAAACAATTTGAATTCCCTTTAATATCTGTTGATTAATATTTTGAGGAAATTCCTCTCCTGATTCTCTTTTATAAATCTTTTTTGCTTCAAAAATCAACGACTCCAATCCAGCTTCATCGGTTTTAGAAGATCTATTAACTAAATCACTAAATTTCTCAGAATCAATTCCCAAAAAACAGCCTAAATTTATAATTAGATCAAGATAAGATTGATAAGCCCCCCTTGCGCCAATTTCATTTTTTAAAGCATTTATTGTTTTGTCATTAATCCCAACATTAAGAAGAGTCAACATTACACCGGCCATCGATACCGGTGGACTAGAGCGAATAGAAATAAAAAGAGGATTTTCTCTATCGCTAAAACGTCGGCCGGTTTTTTCCTCTAACCTTCCTAATTCCTTCCTAATAATTTCTAAGAAGTTTTCCTCATTCTCTCTTAACGCCCGCCAGCCATCTATGGTGATAACAAATCCTGGTGGCACAGGCAGATTCCACGATTCCATCAATCTTAACCAATATCCTTTATTTCCAAGAGGAAAACGAGCTTCTTCATCAGATTCTGGAAGATAGCCATCAAGAGGACAACAAATAGAAGAAGAACGATCTTCAGACGATTCCCTTTCTCTCTTACAATCATCATTCATACTGGTAATATTTTAAACTATAAAATGTAATAAAGTCAATTCCTAGGGTTTAAGAGGTTATAAGTACTTTATAAATTGTTGCAAATTGATTAGCTGTCTCTTTGTCGCAGAATAATTTTTTTAAATTTAAAACATTAATTTGTTTAATAATCACCATTATCGTCACCGATTCCGTGATAAAAATCCCTCATTATGTCTCAAAAAATACCTAAATTTAGCGATCATTAGAATTTCTTCCGAACCATTAAAGGAAGAAATGTGGCCCCCGACCTTAAAACTTTACTCCCCCTCATAAACTTGAATTTCCTCTAACAGAATATATTTTTTTCCCGACCCCCCAAAGAAAGACAGTGGTGGTAATAATAAAATGTTCTGAATTTGAATTTGTTATTAGGTTATATTATTTTTTAACCCCCCTAATTATTGGGGGGTTATTAATTTATATTAAAAAGACTATACAATCAAAACTTTTATTCCCTCTTAATTACCTTTTTTGACTAAAAAAATTCATATCCTTAAGCTCTCTTTTGAGTAGTTTCCAAGATTTTCGCGCAAATAAGGCCAATAATAGAAAAAATAATAGCAACGGTAATTAAATAATTATCGCTTTTAATTGCGCTTAAAAGAAAACTTGGAATCGTACCGCCTAAAGTAGAAATAAGACTTGAGGCAGCGCCGGCTTTTTGAACCTGCTCTTCAAAAAGGTCTAATAATAAAGCGGGTCCGTTGCTGTCTTTAATTGCATAGCCAACCCCAAAAGCACAGAAGGTAATTGCCAATACCCAAATGTTTTTGCTTAAGAGAAAACACACCCCTCCAACAATTCCTATCAAGATTTCCAGATAAAGCATTTTAAAACGACCTATTTTGTCAGAAATTGCTCCCATTGGGTGAGTTAATAATACTCTCGTAATTTGAAAGACTATAAGAAGAAGGCCAATGTAAGAAACGCCATAAAGGTTCTGAATAGTAAGAGGAATTTTTGCAGTAATTAATCCAAAAATCCAACCAGTGACAATAGAGCTGGGAAAAAGCAAAAGGATTCTTCTATCAAAAACAAATTTTAGAGTTTCTTTCAACTGACCAATAAAACTTCTTGAATAACTCTCTTGAAATTTTGATTTTGGCTCTTTTAAAAAGATTAGAAGAATGAAAAAACCTAGAAAAGCGATAATTGTAAGAATGAAATAAAAATTTACAAAAGACCCCCGAGCCAAATAGAGTGAACCAAAAAACAAACTCAAAGTTGCCCCAATTCTTACTCCAGCGCTATAAAAACCATTAAAACTTCCTCGTTTTTCTTTAGGACTAACTGCTCCAATATATGCCACTTCAACATTACCTTTTAATCCTGCCCCTAATCCCAAACAAATAGCCGCCGTATATAAAAAAAGAACATTTCTCGTAATAATAGCCAATATAAAAAGAGGGTAAGAGGAAAAACCCAAAACTAAAGATTTTTTTAAGCCAATTTTAGAACTTATAAAAGGCGCCGCAATCTTTCCCAAAAATATTACCCCATATAAAAGCGAAAGGGCTTTTAGGGCGAAAGTTAATTGACCAGTGGTTTTATAAAAAGCGGTAAAATAATGTTCTGCTGCTTGCCAGCCAAAAAATAAAATTCCTCCTGCCAGAGTTAAAATTATAATATCTGCGTATTGATGAAGAGAAAACCGTTGCTTATTTTCCATATCTTTGTAAACCTTACCAGTCGAAAATTGAAATTAGATATTCGTCAATTTCGCGCTGGTCTAAATCGTAAAAATTTTTATTTTCTTGATGAAGTTTGGTGGCTAATCTAATACCAATAAAACGCCAATGCCAAGGTTCAAAAATATAATATTTATTATTTTCTGGATAAGATAAAATAAAACCGTATTTATAAGCATTTTCTAAAAGCCACTTATAGGCTTTTGTTTTATGAAATAAAGAAGAATTTCCATTGAATTCACTGGTAGTAAAATCAATAGTTGTTCCTAATTGGTGTTCTGAATATCCTTGGTCAGCAACAAATTTATTTGCTCCAGAACCATAAGAAAAAGAAGAACTGGATTTAATATTTGCTTGTTCAAAAAAAGAACGATATCCCCATTTAACTTTTAAATCGATTTGATTCTTTTTTGCTTCTTCTAAGAGAGTATATAAAAACGGCAAAACATTACCGTGGATATATTGTTCCTTTGAATTGTTTACATATTGGGGGTCAATCGGAAGCAAGGTCTTTGGCACATAGTTCTCGTTTAAAAAATAAACTTTGGAATATTTTTTTAATAGTTCTTCGTCTAAATTTCTTAATTTTACAATCGTATTAACATTTTGTTTTAAACCCTCGAGGTCCGAAGAGAAATTGCTGATTTTTGTTTCTTCTTCGGCTATTTTTTGTTGAAGAGCCAAATTTTCTTCGATTTTCTTTTCCGCTAAATTTTTATAGCCCTCGCTTATTTTTTGATAGATAGCGAGGTTATTTTTTGTTTGTTTGAATTCATTTAAAAAAATATAAGAACTGAGACAAAAATAAAAAAGGGCGCCAAAACCAAGCCAAACAGCAACTATTATAACTACTGTTTTGAAAAACGATTTTTTCATTTATTTTACTTCTTTATTATATCAACCTTTGAAATATAATGCAAAATGCGATAAAATATTGAAAAGATGGAAAAAGAACTAATTTTAAACGGGCTTCTGGTCCACACTTATTTCAAAAAATCTTTAGAAAAATCTAAAGGAAATGTCCTGCTCCTTCATGGCTGGGGGGTTTCTGCCTCTATTTTCGATTGGCTGGTAGAATTTCTCACTAAAGAAAATTTCGATGTCTATCTAATCGATTTTCCTGGTTTTGGCGAATCGCCAGCGCCAAAAACACCTTTAGTGTTGGAAAGCTATTCGCTACTGGTAAAAGAATTCATTGAAAAAGAAATTAAAGAAGAGACTATTGTTTTAGCTCATTCATTTGGAGGAAGAGTAGCCATTAAACTCGCTAGTAATTTCCCGCAATTGATTAAAAAATTGGTTTTAACAGACAGCGCAGGTTTTGTTAGAAAGGGCTTAAAAAATACTTTGATTAAAATTTTTGCCAAGATTTTTAAACCTCTCTTTAAACTTCCAGTCCTTTCCTCTTTGAAAATTAAAGTTTATAAAAAAATTGGCACCGAGGATTATCTTTCTAATCTTGAACTTAAAAAAACTTATGCCAATATTGTTAAAGAAGATTTAACAGAAGAAATGAAAAAGATTTCCGTTGAAACAATTATTATTTGGGGGAAAAGCGATAGAACTACTCCTTTAGGGTGGGGAAAGAAAATGCATCAATTAATCAAAAATTCTATATTTTACGAAATAAAAGGAGGCCATTTTTGTTTTTTAGACAATTCGTCTGAATTCAATTTTATTTTAAAAAATATTCTTGGTTAAAATAAAAATAATTTGACAATGTCTAAGCTCATAAAAATCCTATTTTTTTATCCCTTATACTTTCTTCAGTTAGAAAACTACCAATTGAAAAGATTTTATCGGGTTTATTTTAAAAAGGTTTTTGTTTTAGAAAAACCACGGCAAAAACTCGTTTTAACCTTGAAAATGAAAGTTATTATCTTGGTTTCATTAGCAATAATTCTTTTGTCTGGAGCACTATTTTTAAAAAAGTTTTCTGTTACCCTCGGAATTCTCGTCAGTTTTATCCTTGCCTTATGTTTTCCCTTTATTGTTGGTTTAAGTGTGATAATTCTTCTTCCTTTTGATATTTTAATCAAAAAATTAAATATTTTAGAGGCGCGACAAAAAATTAGAAAATTAAAAAATCTGAAAATAATTGGTATTACTGGTAGTTATGGAAAAACTTCTTTTAAGGAAATTTTGGCTACTATTTTGGGAGTAAAATATAAAGTAGTTTATACTCCGGAAAATAAAAACACTCCGCTGGGAATCAGCCGCCTGATTTTGAAAAATTTAAAGCCAGAGACGGAAATTTTTGTTGCCGAAATGAGCGCCTGGCAAAAGGGGGATATAAAAACCCTTTGTCAAATAGCGCCACCGGAAGTAGCGGTTCTAACCGGCATAAATGAAAGCCATTTAGAGAGATTTAAAACCATTGAAAATACAATTAACACCAAATTTGAGATTGTAAAATATTCAAAGGAGAATGCTTTAGTTGTTCTAAATGCAGACAATAATTATATTATAAAAAACTACAAAAAATATGTTGGCAATAAAAAGGTAATCTTCTTTGGCAAAGAAAATGAAGAATTTTTAAATTATAAAATTAAAGAAATAACTTTTAACGAAAACACCTTAAAACAAACTTTTGTTTTGGAATTAGAAGGTAAAACTTATCAATTTGAAATTCCTTTTTTGGGTGAATATGCGGTTGCGATGACTATTGGCGCAATTTTGATTGCAAAATATCTCAATTTAGATGATACAGAAATAAAAATAGGTTTAAGTTTATTAAAACCAGTTGAACATCGCCTCCAACCAATTTTTCACGGCAATACTTTAATTATTGATGATAGTTATAATGGCAATCCCAATGGCGCTAGAGAGGCGATTAAAGTTCTATCCCGCTTTAAAAACAAAAGAAAGATATATGTTACTCCGGGCCTGGTGGAAACTGGCAGCCACAGTAATGAGATTCATAAAGAAATTGGAAAATTATTGGCACCAGTGGCAGATTTGGTAATTTTAATCAAAAACAGTGTGACGAATTTTATTATTGAAGGCTTAAAAGAAAATAATTTTAATCCAGAAAAAATCATTGTGTATAATACTCCTTTTGAATTAGAAGAAAATATTAACAAGATAATCAGAAATAATGATGTAGTTCTATTTCAAAATGATTGGCCAGACAACTACCTGTAAAATTAACTGCCAATAACATTTTCTTTTTGAAATTTGTTTTGGTAAAATAAAATATGAATCGTAAAAAAGCAACAATTGGGGTTTTCTTTGGCAGTCGAAGCCCTGAACACGATATTTCTATTATTACGGCTGAATTAATTATCAGCGGTTTAAAAGGATTGGAATATCCTGTTATTCCTGTTTATTTTGCCAAAGACGGCACTTGGTATATTAATGAAAAATTGGGCAATTTGTCTTTTTTCCAAACTGATATCTGGGATTTTAAAAATTGGCATCGCTATTATTTAGATTTAGAAAATTCCAAAGAAAAAATCGTTTTAAAACAAAAGGGGATTTTTGGGAAAAAAGTTGTTATTGAAATTGCTTTTCCGGCTTTTCATGGTCAATATGGCGAAGACGGTACTATCCAAGGATTATGGGAGACTTTTAACGTTCCTTATATTGGTTGTGATGTTTCGTCTTGCGCCCTGGCAAAAGACAAAGTCTTTACAAAATTAATTTATCAGGCAAACCAGATTCCGACAGTAAATTTTGTCTATTTTTATAATTTTGAGTGGAATATTCAAAAAGAGAAAATTTTAAAAGAAATTGAAACAAAACTTAATTATCCTCTGTTTGTAAAACCGGCAAGACTTGGTTCATCTATTGGAATAAAAAAAGTGAAAAATCAAAACGAATTAGAAGAAGCAATAGAAGTTGCCCTTCACTATGATGAAAAAGTTCTAGTGGAAAATGGAATTGAAAATGTTAGAGATTTAACTTGCGCAGTTTTGGGAAATTTCAAAAACCCTTTTGTTTCTTTGGTTCAAGAATCTCTTTATGAGGTTGACTTTTTTACTTTTGAAGATAAATACTTGAAAGGTGGAGGCGCTCAAACTGGAAAAGCCCGGCAAAAAATAGTTATTCCCGCAGAAATTCCCAATAAATTAACTGAAGAGATTCAAAAATTGGCAAAAGAAATTTTTATAATGTTTGGCGGCACTGGAATTTCAAGAATTGACTTTTTATATGACGAAGAAGAAAATAAATTATATGCTAATGAAATTAATCCCTTGCCCGGCACTCTTTATCATCATTTATTTAAAAAGAGCGGAGTTGAATTTCCTCAACTCCTGCAAAAACTAATTGATTTGGCGTTTGAAAGACATAAAGAAAAACAACAACTAATCACTACTTTCAACTCTTCAGTTCTAAAATCCAGTAATCTAAAAGAAAAATTGAAACTTTAATTTAAAAAGGTCGAAAAAAATTAATTTAATTTTACTTTTATGGTAACAACGGTTATTAAAAAAAATGGCCAAGAGGAACCATTTGATGTCGAAAAGATTAAAAAGGCAGTTAGAGGCGCTTGCCGCGAAGCAGAATTAGACGAAACAAAACAAGAAGAATTAGCAAATTTAATTAGTGAAAAAATAATAGAAATGTATGAAGAGCAAAATGAAGTTACTGCCTTGGAATTAAGAGAAAAGATATTAGGAGAATTAGAAATAATGGCTCCAGAAGCAGCAACTGCTTGGCATAACTACGAAGCAAGAAAAACAAAGTAAAGAAAAAATAAAAAGGGGGCAAGTTATTGCCCCTTAGTTTTTTATTTCTATATTTTTTAGCCAAGCAATATCCAAATATGAAAAACTATTTTGAACGGACAAAAAAGTGGCTATTAGAAAAAAAATATAATGGCGAGCAGTCTGTACAATATTTTAAAGATTTAGAAAGATTAAAAAAAGGAGAGCCTTTAGATTACGTAATCGGTTTTAGAGATTTTTTAAATTGCAAAATTGATTTGTCTTTAAAACCTTTAATTCCGCGCGAAGAAACAGAATATTGGCTGGAAAAAGTAATCATTGATATTAAAAACAAATATCCCGGCAAAAAACTAAAAATTTTAGACCTTTTTAGCGGTTCTGGCTGTATTGGAATAGTCATTTTAAAACATTTGCCGAACTCTATTGTTATTTTTGGCGAAAAATCTCCTAAATTTATAAAACAAATTAAAATCAATCTGAAATTAAACAAAATTAAACCTTCTCGATATAAAATTATTCAAACAGATACCTATTCAAATATCAAAGGTAAATTTGATTTTATTTTCGCCAATCCGCCTTATTTATCCAAAAAAAGAATTTCCAAAATCCAAAAGCCAGTTTTAAAATATGAACCTAAAATTGCTCTCTTTGCCAAAAACAACGGCTTATATTTTATTGAAAAACTAATTCAACAATCAAAAAACTTTCTAAAGCCAGAAGGAGAAATATTTATTGAATTTGACTCCTGGCAGAAAAAGAAAATAGAGGAAATTTTAAAAGAAAACTTATTTTACAATTTTCAATTTTCTAAAGACCAATTCAACCGTTACCGCTACTTAAAACTTACTTTGAAATAACGCCTTTCTTTTTTAAATTCTTCCTCTTTGCTTTTTTTAGTGACGATCGTCATTAAAAAAAGAAAAGTTGCAATAAAAAGGTCAAAAATGGTAAAATAGAAAAACAGAATAGAAAACTCAGGGCTCTATTTGAGGGACTTATATAACTTCAAAATAGGGCGCTTTTGTATTTTAGAAATCAGTCTTAGAGTCAGAAAAAATGTCTATTTTTAAACTTAAAGCACCATATAAACCAGCCGGCGGCCAGCCTCAAGCCATAAAACAACTAATAGAAGGAATAAAAAAGGGCTATCGTTTTCAAACTTTAATGGGGGTTACCGGTTCCGGAAAAACTTATGTAATGGCAAATGTTATTTCTCATTTTGATTTGCCTGTTTTGGTAATTGCCCCAAATAAAGCCTTAGCTGCCCAACTTTATCATGAATACAAAACTTTTTTTCCGGAAAATTCGGTTAATTATTTCGTCTCTTACTATGATTATTACCAACCAGAAGCGTATCTGCCAATTTCTGATACTTATATAGAAAAAGAAGCCCTTATCAATGAACAAATAGATAAATTAAGACACAAAGCAACTTCCTCTTTAATGACTCGGCGCGATGTCATTATCGTGGCTTCAGTTTCTTGCATTTATAACTTAGGAGTGCCTTTAAATTATTTCGCTTCTGCCATTCATTTAGAAATTGATAAACCAATTACCCGCGGAGACTTAATCAGACAACTGGTAAAAATTCAATTTACTCGCACTAATAGCGATTTGAAACCGGGCTATTTTAGAGTAAGAGGAGATGTTTTTGAAATTATGCCTATCACCGGAGAGGTAATTTATTATGTTGAAATCAAAGACCAAAAAATTTATGACTTGGCTTTATTAGACCATTTAACTAGAAAAATTATTGAGAAACTAAAAGAAGTGATAATTTTTCCAGTCAAACATTTTATTTCTTTGGAGCCGCAGAGAGAAAAAGCGATTGAAGAAATTAAAAAAGAATTAAAAGAAAGATTAGACTACTTTAATAAAAATAAACTTTATTTAGAAGCAGAAAGATTGGAAAGAAGAACGAAATATGACATTGAAATGATTAAAACTTTGGGTTATTGCCATGGCATTGAAAATTATTCAAGGCATTTAACTGGCAAACTAATGGGCGAACCACCAGATACTTTGCTTTCTTATTTTCCAACCAAAGGTGGCAAACCTGATTTTCTGACAATTATTGACGAATCCCACATTTCCATTCCTCAAATTAGGGGAATGTATGAAGGCGACCGTTCAAGAAAGGAAGTCTTAGTTCAATATGGCTGGCGCCTGCCATCGGCTTTAGATAACCGACCTTTAAAATTTGAGGAATTTTTGGAAAGGATTGACCAAACAATTTTTACTTCTGCCACTCCTAATGATTTTGAAAAAAAGAATTCCCAGCAAATCGTAGAATTAATTATTAGGCCAACCGGACTGGTTGACCCGCCAATTGAAGTCCGACCAGTTTTTGATAAAAAAACTAATTATAGCCAAATTGATGATGTCTTGAAAGAATTGGAAATGATTGAAAAAAGGGGGGAACGCGCGATTGTTAATGTCTTGACTAAAAAAATGGCTGAAGAATTGACCGATTATCTTTTAAGAAAAAATATCAAAGCAAATTATCTTCATTCCGATATCAAAACTTTACAGCGAGCGGAAATTTTAACTAAATTCAGAGAAGGAGAATTTAACGTTTTGATTGGAGTCAATCTTTTAAGAGAAGGGCTTGATTTGCCGGAAGTCACTTTGGTGGCAATTCTAAATGCTGACCAAGAAGGATTTTTAAGGAGCGAAACTTCTTTAATTCAAACAATGGGAAGAACTGCGAGAAATGTTAAAGGTAAAGTGATTATTTACGCTGATAATTTGACCGGTTCAATTAAAAACGCAATTAAAGAAACTCAAAGAAGAAGAAAAATTCAATTGGAATACAACAAAAAGCATCAGATTACTCCCGAAAGCATCTATAAAAAGGTAGAAGAATTAATTACTTTTGATTAAATTCTATGGAAGATGAAATAATTATTAAAGGAGCAAGAGTTCATAATTTAAAAAATATCAACTTAAGACTGCCAAAAAATAAGTTGATTGTTTTTAGCGGCGTCTCTGGAAGCGGAAAGTCTTCCTTGGCTTTTGACACTATTTTTGCCGAAGGTCAACGTCGTTATTTAGAATCATTATCTCCTTATGCCAGACAGTTTTTAGGCCAAATGGATAAGCCAGATGTTGACGAAATTTTAGGTCTTTCGCCAGCAATTGCCATTGACCAAAAAGCCTTAAGCCATAATCCACGTTCAACTGTCGGTACTCTAACAGAAATCCACGATTATTTGCGAGTGCTTTTTGTCAGAATGGGAGAAGTTTTTTGTCCTTTATGCGGAGAAAAAATTCAAAAACTCTCCTTAGACGAAATGACGGATATTATTAAAGAAAAAGCAAAAAATTTAAAAAATAAAACTGTCACTATTCTTTCGCCAGTTGTTCGGGGTAGAAAAGGGGAGTATTATCAAATGCTTTATGATTTTCTATCCCTGGGTTATTCTTTTGCTTATATTGATTCGAAAAAATATTCTCTTCACGACAAAATTGAACTTTCGCGTTATAAAAATCACACTATTGAAATTGTAATTGACACTGTCTTAATTGACGATGAATCACGACTTTTTGAAGCAATAGAAAATGCAACAAATTATAGCAAGGGTTTGGTGAAAGTAATTTTTGAAGAAGAAAAACCGCCTCATAAAATAAAAGAAACCCTTCTTTTATCAAGTCTTTGGACTTGTCCAAAAGATAATTTTGCTTTTCCAGAAGTTGAACCCCGTCTTTTCTCCTTTAACAGTCCTTATGGCGCCTGTCCTGCTTGCCATGGTTTGGGGAAAGAAGATATTTTTACCAATGAAATTTGTCCAGTTTGCAAAGGAAAAAGACTAAAACCAGAAGCCTTAGCCGTAAAAATCAATGGCAAAAATATTTATGAATTAACCAACTTATCAGTTGACCAACTTTATTTATTTTTTAATAAATACGAAGCGAATTTGAAAGAGAAAGAAAAAATTATTGTTGCTGATTTGATTAAAACAATAAAAGAAAGATTAAAATTTTTAAGTGAAGTTGGACTTTCTTATTTGAGTTTAAGCCGAGAAGCAGAAACTTTGTCTGGCGGAGAAGCCCAAAGAATTAGATTGGCTTCCCAAATTGGTTCTCAACTTTCAAATGCTTTATACGTTTTAGATGAACCAACAATCGGACTTCACGAAAGAGACACTGACAAACTAATTAAAATTTTAGAAACCTTAAAAGAAAGAAACAATACTATAATCGTGGTTGAGCACGATGAAAAAACAATTTATTCTTCAGATTATTTAGTAGATTTAGGTCCGGGAGCAGGAGTTAAAGGCGGTTATATTACTGCTTGTGGCAAGACAGAGGAATTAATCGAAAATGAAAAAAAATACCAATCTTTAACTTTGGATTATTTAAGAGGCAAAAGAACAGTTTTTGTCCAAAATCCTTTAAGAGGACAAATAACAGAAAAACTTAAAATAATCGGCGCCAGAGCAAATAATCTGAAAAATATTAATGTGGAAATCCCTTTAAGAAAATTGGTGGTTGTCACTGGCGTTTCTGGCAGTGGAAAATCTTCTTTAATTTACGATGTCTTGTATAAAAATCTTGTTAAGCTAATTTATCGTCTTCCTCAAGATTTAGAGAAGGTGTCAAAAATTTTAGGCAGTGAATATTTAGACAGAGTAGTAATGGTCACCCAAGCGCCAATTGGCCGTACTCCTCGTTCAAATCCCGCCACTTATACCGGAATTTTTACTCCAATCCGTGAATTTTACGCTTCTTTAGAAGAAGCGAGACAACGGGGATATTCTGCTTCTAGGTTTTCATTCAATGTTAAAGGCGGTCGCTGCGAGGCTTGCGAAGGAGCGGGTTATAAATTAATTGAAATGCATTTTTTGCCGCCAGTTTTAGTGGAATGCGAAGTTTGCCACGGAAAAAGATTCAATCGAGAAACTTTACAAGTAAAATATCAAGGAAAAAATATCAGCGAGGTGTTGGATTTAACAGTAGAAGAAGCACTCCAATTTTTTGAAGGAATTTATCCTATTACAGAGAAATTACAGGTTTTAAAAGAAGTTGGATTGGGTTATATTAAATTAGGACAATCAGCCACTACCTTGTCTGGCGGAGAAGCCCAAAGAATTAAATTGGCCCGCGAACTTACTCATCCTTTAGGGAGAAGAGTTCTTTATCTTTTAGACGAACCAACGGTCGGCCTCCACTATTACGATATAGAAATGCTCCTTAAAGTTTTAATCAAATTGATTGAAAAAGGAAATTCAGTAATTATGATTGAACATAATATGCATGTAATAAAATGCGCAGATTATATTATTGATTTAGGACCAGAAGGCGGTGAAAAAGGAGGAAGATTGATTATTGAGGGAATACCGCAAGAAATTATAAAAACAAAAAATTCTTATACTGGTCAATATCTAAAACATTACTTACAATAATTTCTTATGGCATCTCTCAAAGAACAAGTTAAAAAATTTCCAAAATCAAGCGGTGTTTATCTTTTTTTGGATAAAAATGGCAAAGTGCTTTATGTTGGCCGGGCAACCTCTTTAAAAAAAAGAGTTTCAAATTATTTTGAAAAGGGACTAGAGCCGAGAATTTCTGAAATGGTCAGTCTGGCAAAAAAGGTCAAATATATCAAAACTAACAATCTTTTAGAAGCAGTGGTTTTAGAAGCAAATCTAATCAAAAAATATTGGCCAAAATACAATATTAAAGAAAGAGACAACCGCTCTTTTATTTATCTGGTGATTTTAAAAAAAGACTTTACTCATCCAATTATTGTTAGAGGCCAAGAACTAAAAAAATTTCCGCCGGAAAAAGCAGAAATTTTCGGCCCTTATCAAAGTTTAACGCTTGTAAACAACGCTTTGAAGATTTTACGGCGTTTTTTTCCATACAGTACTTGTAAAATTAACTCTTTTAGACCCTGTTTTGATTATCAAATAGGACTCTGCCCCGGCGCCTGTATTGGCGCTATCTCAAAAGAAGATTACCAGAAAAATATAGATAACTTAATTCTCTTTCTAAAGGGCGAAAATAAAAAACTTTTTAAAATTATCGCTAAAGAAAACCCAGAAAAACTGAAAGCCTTAAAACATATTCAAGATGTAGCCTTAATTTCCAAAGAAGATTATTATTTAAAGCAAAATCTTTATCGAATTGAGGGTTATGATATCTCTTATTTCCAGGGTAAAATTCCTTATGGCTCAATGGTAGTTTTCATAAATTCAAAAAAATCACCTTCTGACTATAGAATTTTTAAAATCAAAGACGCCAAACCAAAAAATGATTTAGAGGCTTTAGGAGAAGTCATTCAAAGAAGATTAAAACACCAAGAATGGAGATTGCCAGATTTAATTGTCATTGACGGCGGCAAACCCCAAATAGAATATTTGTCAAAAATATTTAAAAAATTACAAGTGAAAATTCCCTTTGTTGGGATATCAAAATATCAAAAAGACAAATTTGTTTTTCCAAAAAATACAAAAATCACGGTTAAAAATCTAATTGAAAGTCAAAAGGACACCTTACTCAAAGTGCGAGATGAAGCCCATCGTTTTGCGCTAAAATTCTCCCGAAGAACCATAAACCTGAAGAAAATGAAATAAAAATCGAAGAAATTTGTATAATTATATGAGAGTAAATAACAATTTTCCCCAAAAAGAAACCATTTCTGATGAACAAATCGCCACCAGCGTTCAGAAAGGAAATTTAGAAGATTTCGGTGAATTAGTGCTAAGATACGGTAAGAAGATACAGAACTACCTTTTTAGATTTATTGAGACTAAAGAGGAAGTAGAAGACCTAACTCAGGATATTTTTTTAAAGGCCTATTCAAATATTTTAAGTTTTAATCCAAAGAAAAAATTCACTCCCTGGCTTTATCAAATAGCCCACAACGAGTTAGTCAATTATTTAAGAAAAAAACATTATCTTTCAACAAAATTTATCAATTTAGATTTTGATGTTTTGGCCGCGAAAAGTGTATCGGAAAATGACATTCTAAAAGATTTAGAAAACAACTTAAAATTTGAATTAATAGACAAAAAACTAAATAAATTAAATTTTAAATATCGTCAGCCGTTTGTTTTATTTTTTTATGAGAATCTTTCTTATCAGGAAATCTCCGATATCTTAAAAATACCTATTTCCACCGTTGGAACCAGGATCAAGAGGGCAAAAGAAATTATAAAAAAATCCGTTAATAATTCAGAATCTTTTAATTAAATTTATGGAAAAAGAGGAAACTAACAACACCCAAAAATTGAAAGAAAAAATTCTTACCCAAATTAAAAATGGGAAAGTAAAAATAAAATCTAAATTTTCTTTTATTTTAAAAAACATCCTTCTAATAGTGGGCATAATTGCTTTAATTCTTTTGGCATTGCTTATTTTAAGTTTTGTTTTCTTTAATTTGAAAGTTACAGGACTATTTTTTCTTTCCCATATAGGCCCACACGGTTTAAAAATGTTTCTGATAAATCTTCCCTGGCTATTAATTCTTATTGTCTTGGCGATTCTAATAATCTTGGAATTATTTGCCAAAAATTTAGCAGTGGTTTACCGAAGACCACTTCTTATTTCTTTTTTCGTCCTCTTTGGCTTAATTTTAATTGGCAGTCTAATCCTAAACAGAACACCTCTTCATCCTTATTTTTTTTCTCAGTCAAAAAAGCAGATGCCCCCGCCAGTTTATGGCTATTTTTACAGAAGAATCGGCCCCCCAAAACCTCCGTCCCGTTTTCAATCTTTTGTCTGGCGTGGTAATATAAAGGAACTCACAAACAAAGGCTTTATCCTGGAAACTTATTTTGGTGAAATATTGGAAATTCAAACCTCTACATTGAGACAGAATCTTTCCGAACCTCTGAAAATAGGGGAGTCGGTAGCAGTAATTGGAAAAAAGAAAGGAACAATTATTGAAGCGGAGAAAATTTTAAAAACTGAAGATATTTTTAGAAAACCTCCCCGAAAATAAAAAAAATTTAATAATTAAATTTATGGCTAACAATTCTTTAAACTTCATTAAAAAATTAGCAAAAAATAAAATTTTAATTTTCATATTAATTGCCATCATTATTGTTGGTGGTTATTTTATCTATAAAAAAACCACCAATAAGGAAGTAACTAAATATATTATCGGTCAAGTTTCTAAAGGAACAATCAGCAAAACCGTTTCTGGCAGCGGTTATATAACTATCCCTGACCAGTTAGATATCAAATCAAAAATCGGGGGAGAAGTCGTCTATATTGGAGTAAAAAATAACACTCCTGTTAACGCCGGCGCCTTGATTTTAAAAATAGACTCAAAAAATTATGAAAAACAAGTTAAAGACGCCCAGTTTAGTTTAGAAATGGCTCAGATGTCTCTTGAAAAACTAATTTCCCAAAAAGAACAAACAACCAACGATTTAAACAAAGCCTATGAAGATGCTTTTCAGAATCTTTCAACAATTTATGGCAGTCTTCCTTCCTTAGTGACAACTGTAAAAGGAGTTTTTGACTCAGAAACAACAAAAGAAACTAATCTAAAAGATTTGGATTTTTATGCTCAGGTTGTCAGTTTCTACAATAATTTGCCTTATACCAAAAACCAACAGATAGATTCTTTTAATAAACTTCTAAGCGACTACTACAATTTATTCAGAGACTATCAATTGCTAAAATTACCAGTTAATCAAGATGACTTTGATAAATTTTTACAGTCAAGTTATTACACCATTAAAAACTTATTTGATTTAATCAGAAGCAATCGCGATAACCTTCTTTCCTATAAAGATTTGTATGACAATCATTCTGTTTTTACTGAAATTCCCATTACAGTTACTGTTTCTCAACTCACTTCTTTATCAGAAGCAGCAGCAAGTTTAAATCAATATCTAAATACAATTACTTCAAATAGAAATACCATTGAAAAATACAAGACAACATTAAAAAATTACGAACAAGATATTAAAAATCAGGAGTATTCCATTAAACAAAAAGAAAACGCCTTAAAAGAAGCGAAAGATAATCTTGATAATTGTTATGTTAGGGTACCCTTGAGAGGAGAATTAACAGGGTCCGAAGCGCCCTTGAGCGGAATCTTAACGAACTTTGAAATAAAAAAAGGCGATTTAATTTCCAGCAATACTACTATCGGCACTTTAATTACTGACAATAAAATAGCAGAAATTACCTTAACAGAAATAGACGCGGCCTTGGTAAAAGAAGGACAATCAGCCACTTTAACTTTTGATGCTTTACCAGGAGTAACTTTAAAAGGCCGGGTAACTGAAGTCGGATTATTGGGACAGACATCACAGGGAGTAGTTTCTTATCCAGTTAAAATTTCCATTGAACCTTCGCCTGATTTAGAAAAAGTGAAAGCTTCAATGACAGTTGACGCCAATATTGTGGTAGAAGAAAAAACCGATGTTTTGACTATTCCTCTAACTGCTCTTAAAACAAGAAACGAAAAAAGTTTTGTTGAAGTTCCTGATGAGGCAGATTTAACTTTATTCAAATCGCAAACTTCAACTAATCAAAGACAACGTTTGCAAAAAACAGTTACTTTAGAATTTCCACCTAAAGAAAAATTTGTTCAAACAGGAATAAGTGATGAAGAGAATATAGAAATAATCTCTGGCTTAAATGAGGGAGATTATATTATTGTTCGAACTATCGCTCCTAATCAAAACACTTCCACTCTAAGACAAAATTCTTTCTTTAACAGTTCTCAGTTTAGAATGGGAGGTGGTGGCGGAATGCCAATGATGAGATAGTAAATATGTTGGAAACTAAAAATATAACAAAAATTTACAAAACTGGTGAAATAGAAACCCGAGCTTTGGACGGGGTTTCTTTAAGAGTTAATGATGGTGAATTTGTTGCCATTATGGGTCCTTCTGGCTCAGGAAAATCAACCTTAATGCATATTTTAGGATGTTTAGACACTCCCACTTCTGGTAAATATATTTTAGACGGAGAGGATGTTTCTAATTTATCAGATGACGAATTGGCAAAAATTAGAAATAAAAAAATTGGTTTTGTTTTTCAATCTTTTAATCTTTTACCAAGAGTCACTATTTTTAAAAATGTAATGTTGCCACTGCTTTATAGCAATCAACCTCTTTCAAAAAGGGAACAATCAGCCAAAGAAGCTTTGGAAGCAGTTTCTTTTGCGGAAAAATTCTGGTTTTATTATCCTAACCAAATTTCTGGGGGAATGGCTCAAAGGGTGGCAATTGCCCGGGCTTTAGTTAACGACCCATCAATTATTTTAGCAGACGAGCCAACAGGAAATTTAGATTCAAAATCATCAGAAGCAATAATGGAAACTTTTTGTTTTCTTCATCAAAAACAAAAAAGAACTATTGTAATGATCACTCATGAGCCAGATATCGCCCAATATGCTCAACGGATTATTTATTTGAAAGACGGCAAGATTGTTTCTGATGAAGAAAATAAAAACAAAATATTTTTTAATTTTAATTAAATTATAAAATGAAAGTCAATGATTTATTATCAGAATCAGTAAATGCTTTAAAAGCCAATAAACTTAGGACATTTTTAACTATCTTGGGAATAGTTATTGGTATTGCCTCGGTAATAGTAATGATTTCAATCGGCGAAGGAGTACAGAAAACAATTGAATCAGTTATTGAAGGTCTAGGTTCAAATCTTTTAATTATTTATCCTGGCGCTTCTTCAAATCAAAGGGGGTCTGTTTCATTGGGAAGAGGCAGTATGACTTCTTTAAAAAATGAAGATGTTGATTTAATAAGAAAAATCGAGGGGGTAGCTTTCGTCGCGCCGGTTTTTCAAAGGCAATACCAAATTGTAAGCCAGACCGGTTATAACACCCGAGCCTCAGTTGTTGGCACTACCAGCGATTATTATTCTGTTAGAAACTTAAAACTTAAAAGCGGCAGATTTTTAACTCCTACTGACGACAAAAGTTATAACAAAATAGCAATTATTGGCGCAAATATCAAAGAAGACCTTTTCCCTGATGATGACAATCCAATTGGAAAAAACATCAAAATAAATAGAGTAAATTTTAAAATAGTCGGAGTTTTAGAGTCAAAAGGAGGGGGATTTGGTTTGGAAGATGATTCAATTATTGTTCCTCTTTTAACAATCCAAAAAATGTTGGCCGGAGTTGATTATCTGGCAACTATCTCCGTCAGCGTTTCAAATCAAAACCAACTTTCACAAATCCAAGAAGAAATCACCAAAGTCCTTCTTCTCCAACATAAAGTTTCTGAACCTGATTTTTCTTTTATCTCTCAGCAAGATATTCTCTCTGCTTTAAATCAAATTACTACCACTTTCACAATCTTTCTCGCCTCAATTGCCGGAATTTCACTTCTCGTTGGCGGAGTGGGAATTATGAATATGATGCTTACCACTGTCACTGAGAGAACACATGAGATTGGTTTAAGAAAAGCAGTTGGCGCCAAAAAAATTGAGATTACTCATCAATTTCTCTCGGAAGCCATTATTTTAACCAGTTTAGGAGGAATACTTGGGATTATTTTTGGTTGGTTAGGTTCAATTCTTTTTGCTAAAATAGTTAATGTTTATACTTCTATTTCTCCTGTCTCAGTTGTTTTAGCTCTGGGAATTTCTTTTCTGGTTGGTTTAGTTTTTGGTTATTATCCTGCGAAAAAAGCCGCCAATTTAAATCCAATTGATGCTTTAAGATACGAATAATTATTATTCACAAGTTATCCACAGCCACGCTTGATTTATTTTTAAAATAATTTAAAATGAAAGTGCTGTTGCTTAGAAGCCGAAAGGCAACTAAGCAATAGCACGCTGCCTTTTAGAAGCCGCAAGGCAACTAGAAGGTAGCACGGTGATCCTTAGAAACCGCAAGGCGACTAAGAATCACCACGCTGCTCCTTTGAAGTCGCAAGGCAGAGAAGGAGCAGCATTTTTTATTTCTTTATGTCATTCTGAGCGTAGTGAAGAATCTCTCGTATATTGTCATTCTGAGCGTAGCGAAGAATCTCTCGCGAATGCGAGATTTCCAATCCAATGCGCGACATCTGATATCATACCTAGTGTTATTTTTGACCTTTCAATTGCTACTTGCTACAATTGATAATAAACTCTCCAAGTTCTTATTATGAAAAAAACCGCTAAAATCACAGGCAATGCTTTGCTTTCAGAAATTGTAAACAACAAGAAATTCTTAAAAATTTTAACTAAATATCAAGTGCCTTGTTTAACTTGCCCTTTTGCTATTTTTGAAATTCAAAATTTAACTCTAAAGGAAGTCTGCGAAACTTATAATCTTGACCTTAAAAAACTTCTCAATGAATTAAATAAATCTAATAAATAAATGCCAACTTTACAGGGTTTAGTGGAGAATTTAAAAAACGAAGGTTGGCTTAAAACAGAAAAAATTGTTGAAGCAACTAAAATCAACCAAAACAGATTCAAGGAAGAAGCATATCCGGGCTTTGTGTTTGTCCCTTTAATTTGACAAATGTTTCAAACAGCGTATACTAAAAGAGACGTTTAAAAACGTCATGCTCCGAACCTGCTTCCTTGGTTGAATAAGGATTTAACGGGGCAGGTCGATAAAAAGAACAAAAATAAAAGATGAATACGAGATTATACGTAGGAAGTCTTTCTTACGATACGACTGATGAAACCTTGAAAGACACTTTCTCTCAGGCAGGAACAGTGACTGCCGCCACAGTTATCACAGATAAATTTTCTGGTCGCTCAAAGGGTTTTGGCTTTGTTGATATGTCAACTGAAGAAGAAGCCCAAAAAGCAATTGAAATGTTTAATGGTAAAGAATTAGACGGCAGAACAATTGTTGTTTCTGAAGCCAGACCAATGCGCGAGAGACCTCCGAGAAGATATCAAAATAGAAGATTTGAAAACTAAATTCAAGATTTTCTATTCACCCCCTCTTTTTTAAAAGAGGGGGCTTTTTTAAAAGGGGGTTTTGAGTTATAATAACAAGAAAGAATCACTATGCTTTCTATTGGAATTGTTGGTTTGCCAAATGTGGGAAAGTCCACCCTTTTTAAAATTTTAACCAAACAGGAAGTTAATATTCAAAATTATCCTTTTACCACTATCAATCCAAATGTGGCAGTAGTGCCGGTAAAAGATGAAAGATTGGACGCAGTTGCAAAAATTTCTAAACCAGAAAAAATTTTGCCGGCAGTGGTTGAATTCTATGATATTGCCGGCTTGGTAAAAAATGCTTATAAGGGAGAAGGACTGGGAAATCAATTTTTAGCCCAAATCAGAGAAACTAATGCCATTATTGAGGTTGTCAGATGCTTTGAAGAGCCAACAGTCGCTCATTTAGAAGGAACAGTTGACCCCTTGCGAGACATAGACATTGTCAATACTGAATTGATTTTTAAAGATTTAGAAACAGTAGAAAAAAGGATGGAAAAAATATCTGGCGAAGCAAAGGCCGGAATAAAAGAAAGTCAAAAAGAAATGGAAATTTTAAATCAAGTAAAAAATGAATTGGAAAATGGCAATTTGCTTTTTTCAATTTTTGATTCAGAATTTTTAGAAGAACCATCAATAAAAAATTTAAATTTACTAACAGTTAAAAAACAAATTTATTTATTAAACATTAATCAAGCGTCAAAAGAAATTTCGCAAACTGTATTAAATAAAATCAAAGAACTAAAAGCAGAATATTTTATCGTTGATTTGAATCAAAATCCTGATTTAAGCAATTTAATCAAAAAGGCCTACGAAATTCTAAATCTAATCAGTTTTTTTACCATTGTCGGCACTGCTGAAGCCAGAGCCCGGCCAATTAAAAAAGGCGCAAAAATAATAGAGGCGGCAGAAATGATTCATTCTGATTTCAAAGAGAAATTTATCAAAGCCGAAGTCATTAATTGGCAAAAACTAGTTGAAGTAGGGGACTGGCAAAAAGCCCATCAAAAAGGTTTAGTAAGGACAGAGGGCAGAGATTATCTTGTTGAAGACGGCGACGTAATAATCATAAAACACCATTAAGATGACGACAAAAAAGTTTATTTTTTCCGGCACAGTTCAAGGGGTGGGTTTCCGCTACTTTACTAAAAAATTCGCCAGAAAGTTAAAACTTACTGGCTGGGTTAGAAATAATGACGACGAAACCGTAACTTTAGTTGCCCAGGGAGAAGAAAAAAACATTGAGGCCTTGATTAATTATTTAAAACTATTTTTTAAAGGCAGAATTGAAAAAATAGAGGAGCGAGAAACAAATTTAGAAGAAACCTTCAAAACCTTTGAAATCAGAAAATGACAACCCATCTTTCTCAATACACAATTCCGTTTGGGGGCAATTATTATTGGACAAAACATTCATTAGCGAAAATGGCTTTTTACGGATTATCTGAGAGCAGAGTTAAAAGAGTCTTGCGTTTTCCCCAAAGAACAGAAAAGGGGATTGCGCCTGAAACTATTGCTTCAATGCAAACCGCCGGTTCAAAAAAACATCCTTATGAAATTTGGGTAATGTATCAAATACAAAACGAAATATCAAAAATAAAAAATAAAAAATTAAATTCAAAATTCAAAATTAACAATGAAAGCGCCATTGCGAGCAAAGTACCAGCCTGGCAGTCAGATAGAAAACAATTTCAAAAAACTCGTCACGGTCTTCGACCTCGCGATAATAGACGAAAGATTATTACCATCATTAGCGCTTGGAAATATCCGGGAATTACTAAACCCGGAGAGCCAATCCCAATTCCTCAAGACATTTTAGAAGAAATCCTAAAAAATTACACCTAAATAATTCTAAATATTATTTCCAAAAACATTTGACAAAACATTTGACATTTAAAAAATTATTTGCTATAATGGAACTGCTTGGCTCTGTACCACCGGTGGGGCAGGGCCAAGCACTAATTTTAAAAAACAGTGGGGTATTTTTATCTCAAATTAAGGGTTTTTCGAGCATTTAGCCCCAAAAACCAAATAAAAGTAAAATCTCTAAAAAAGGTCGAATTAGATTGGCGTTTTTAAATAGCGCCAATCTTTTAATTTACCCGCCCAAGTTTTTACAAAGCGAGAACTTGGATGGATTTCTTAAAATAACTTAAAATAATAAAATCAATTAAAATAAATGAACAAAAAATTTCTTAGTAAAACATTAGCGATTATTATTGCAATAAGTTTTATACTTTCAAATGGTGTTATGCTGATGTCATTAAAAGCACAAGCAGTAATAATCAATAGATCAACGGATTTAGCTACCTTAAATGACGGAAGTAGTGTAACTGTGACGCCGGGAGCAACAATTAGTGCGGCAGTGACAGGAACTATTAGTGGAGGAAGTAACGGAGATTGGCATGGAACAGAGTGGGGAATTAACACGATTGAGCCAAGCCATTATAAATGCGAAAATACACCAGACCACGATAGCGCTGACACTTTCACAGAAACTTTTAGTATTCAGGCACCAACTAATCCAGGGACATATAATGCCTATTTTAGAATTAATGGCAGTAATTCATGTTCTGATGACCAGGAGGGTACTTTACTTATACTTTCCAATGCTGTTATAGTAACTCCACCTCCGAAACCCGACCTTATTGCTACCAAAACCAATGATTTAAGTGGCGGAAATGCGATAGTCGGTACTCCGTTTAATTGGACTATCAAAGTAGAAAATATTGGAACCGCTAATGCTGTTTTTGATAAAAATGAATCAATATTACAAGATAATATGCCCCACGAAAAAGTAAACGAATATGGCACAGTTTCTATTTCTACATCAGCTGGTATTACTGGAGGGGATAAAATAGAATGCTCCCAAAGTAGTGGAAAATAAGAAAATATAATCTGCGGCGTTAAAAACGAGACGGGCGCGAAGGTTACTATTCCTGTTGGCGAATATATAGAATTTACTATCCGAGTTAATCCTATTGCTACTGGGACATTGCATAATCCAAAAGAGGGGTCTACTGAGAATAAATGTAAAGTTGATCCTCATAGTATTTATGGTTATATTCAAGAAAGCAACGAATCAAATAATAACTGCTCTAATTCAGTAAAAGTAATTAGTGCTCCAGTCTGTGGTGACGGTAATGTAGATCAAGGTGAGCAATGTGATGGCACGAATCTTAATCAATACACTTGTGCAACTTTACCAGAGAGTCCCTATAATGGAGGTACTCTAAGTTGTAATACGAATTGTACGTTTA